>Ga0308161_1000654_pt1 | contig 50440 bp, 45 predicted proteins | sample PhyFR2_FD_201034 | JGI IMG/M metagenome (GOLD analysis project Ga0308161, IMG submission 201034) | Phyllosphere microbial communities from UC Gill Tract Community Farm, Albany, California, United States - DLSLF.R2 | ecosystem: Host-associated > Plants > Phyllosphere > Unclassified | place: USA...
CGACGAAACCTGGCACCTGCTGCCCAAGGACGCGAGCTTCGACGGCATCTCCAACTGCGACGACCTGATCGTGCCGTTGGCGCTGTGGCGCGAGCACGGCCACGCCCTCAAGGCCCGCGACGGCGGCCTCGGTGTATGGCTGGACGCGGATGAAGAAGCCGAAGAAATCGGCGCCGACGTGGAACACTTCCAGGTCATCGCGCTGAACTTCCCGGCCTTCACCGACGGTCGCAACTACTCCAACGCCCGCCTGCTGCGTGACCGCTACGGTTACAAGGGCGAGCTGCGGGCGATTGGCGATGTGCTGCGTGACCAGTTGTTCTACCTGCGCCGTTGCGGGTTCGATGCCTTCGCCCTGCGCGCAGACAAAGACCCGTACGAAGCGCTGGAAAGCCTCAAGGACTTCTCGGTGACGTACCAGGCTGCAACGGATGAGCCGCTGCCGCTGTTTCGTCGCCGGTAAGTCTGCGGACATGAAAAAGCCCTGGCATGCCAGGGCTTTTTTATGGCTGGAGTTTGATCGACGCCAGCACCTGCTTCTGCCCCATGGAACATGGCACCCCTTCCGGCTGCGCACGTACAGCCTCAATCACTCCCAGCAACTGCGCTTTGCTGTGGGCCAGTTGCGCCTGCATCACCTCGATCTGCGCCACCTTGCTCTCCAAGGCCACGATGAGTTCGTCGCGCTTGTGCTCCCCCGGCGCAGGCATCAACGCCTTGAGTTCCTGCAAGGTAAAGCCGGCCTGTTGCGCGCTCTGGATCAATTGCAGGGTTTGCAACGCGTCCTGCGAATAGCGCCGATACCCATTGGCCTGGCGCCCGACCTGACTGATCAGGCCTTCGCTCTCGTAAAAGCGGATACGCGACGCCGCCAGGCCGCTCTGTTTTGCCAGCTCACCAATATTCATCGCATCGCCTGCTTGACATTAAAGTTAACTTTAAGCTTAGCCTGGGGCCTTCCCCGCTCCGGAGTCAACTCATGTCACCTTTTGAAGCCTTGCAACTGCCCAACGGCCAAGTCATCGCCAACCGCATCGCCAAGGCGGCGATGGAAGAAAACATGGCCGATATCAACCAGGCGCCTTCCCGCGAATTGAAGCAGTTGTACAAGGCCTGGGCAGACGGCGAACCCGGCCTGCTGTTGACCGGCAATGTGATGATCGACCGCCATGCCATGACCGGCCCCGGCGGCGTGGCCCTGGAAAACGAGCAACACCTGGACAGCTTTCGCGAATGGGCCGATATCGCCCGCAACAAGGGCGTGCATTTCTGGGTACAGCTCAGCCATCCGGGGCGCCAGACCATGGCCAACCTCGGCCAGCAGGCATTGGCACCGTCTGCCATCGCCCTGGACCTGGGCAGCTTTTCCAAGATGTTCGCCAAGCCCAAGGCCATGTCCGAGGACGATATCCAGGACGTGATCAAACGTTTCGCCACCAGCGCACGCCTGGCCGAGAAAGCCGGATTCACTGGGGTGCAGATCCACGGTGCCCACGGCTACCTGCTCAGCCAGTTTCTCTCGCCGTTGAGCAACCACCGCACTGACCGCTGGGGCGGCTCGCTGGAAAACCGTGCACGCCTGCTGCTGGAAGTGATTCACGCCGTGCGCGCCAGCGTCAGCCCGTCGTTTTGCGTGGCGGTCAAACTCAATTCGGCGGATTTCCAGCGTGGCGGCTTCGACGAAACCGATGCGCGGGCAGTGGTGGAAATGCTCAATCCATTGCCCATCGACCTGCTGGAACTGTCCGGCGGCAGCTACGAAGCGCCCGCCATGCAAGGCGAAGCGCGGGACGGTCGCACGCTGGCCCGTGAAGCGTACTTCCTTGAATTTGCCGCCCAAATGGCCAGCGTCGCCAGCATGCCCGTGATGGTCACCGGGGGCATTCGCCGCCTGCCTATCGTGCAGCAAGTGCTGGACAGCGGCATTGCCATGGCCGGTATCGCCACCGCCCTGACCCTGGAACCGCAACTGATCAAACACTGGCGCGAAGGTCGCGACCTCAACCCGCAACTCAAGCCTATCGACTGGAAGCGCAAGCCCCTGGCCTCGCTCGCCACGCTCGCCGTGGTGCGCAACCAGATGCGCCGCCTCAGCCGTGGTCGGCTGCCCAACCCCAAGGTGATGCCCTGGTTGGCACTGGCGTGTGACCAATGGTTTATCGCCCGCCGCACACGGCAATACCGCGCTGCCATGACGCAATCTTCACATTAAAGAAGGAGCATTCGCCGTGATTGAACTGTCCCCTATTGATCAGCAGCTTTTAACCTCACTGACGATTGGAGTGCTTCATGGCGAAAATCAACCTGGCCCAGCAACTGGCGACCACCCTTGAACAGGCGGGCATCAAGCGCATCTGGGGCCTGACCGGCGACAGTCTCAACGGTCTCACCGACGCGCTGCGCACCATGGACAGCATCGAGTGGATGCACGTGCGCCACGAAGAAGTCGCCGCGTTTGCCGCCGGTGCCGAGGCCGCCGCCACCGGCGAGTTGGCGGTGTGCGCCGGCAGTTGCGGGCCGGGTAATCTGCACTTGATCAATGGTCTGTTCGACTGCCATCGCAACCATGTGCCGGTGCTGGCGATTGCCGCACAGATTCCGTCCTCGGAAATCGGCCTGAACTACTTCCAGGAAACCCATCCCCAGGAACTGTTCAAGGAATGCAGCCACTTCATCGAACTGGTCACCAACCCCGCGCAGATGCCCCAGGTGCTGCACCGCGCCATGCGCTCGGCGATCCTCAATCGCGGCGTAGCGGTGGTGGTGATTCCGGGGGATGTGTCGCTGCTGGAAGTCGAAGATACCCTCAAGCCGTGGCCGACCCTGCACGCGCCACGCACCTTGCCGGCAGAGGCCGATCTGCTGCAATTGAGCGAGATCCTCTCGCGCAGTGAAAAGGTCACGCTGCTGTGTGGCAGCGGGTGTGCGGGCGCCCATGCGCAAGTGGTGGCCCTGGCGGACATGCTGGGCGCGCCGGTGGTGCACGCCCTGCGCGGCAAGGAACATGTGGAATGGGATAACCCGTTTGATGTGGGCATGACCGGCCTGATCGGCTTCAGCTCCGGTTACCACGCCATGCTCGACTGCGACACGCTGATTATGCTTGGCACCGACTTCCCGTATCGCCAGTTCTACCCCACCGACGCAAAAATCATCCAGGTCGACCGCAATCCGCAGGCGCTGGGGCGTCGCGCTACCTTGGACCTGGGTATCGCCGCGGATGTCAGCGAAACCATCGATGCCCTGCTGCCGCGCTTGACCCGCAAGACGGATCGCAGCTTCCTTGAAACCTCGTTGAAGCATTACGTAAAAGCCCGCCAGGGGCTGGACGACCTTGCGCAACCGTCCAAGGCCAATCGACCGATCCATCCGCAATACGTTGCGCGACTGCTCAGTGAGTTGGCCGACGATGACGCGATCTTTACCGCCGATGTCGGCTCACCCACGGTCTGGGCGGCGCGCTACCTGAAGATGAATGGCAAGCGTCGCCTGATCGGCTCGTTCAACCATGGCTCCATGGCCAACGCGATGCCCCAGGCGATTGGCGCGCAGGCAGCATTTGCCGATCGGCAAGTGATTTCCCTGTCCGGCGACGGTGGTTTCGCCATGCTGATGGGGGATTTCATCTCGCTGGCACAGCTGAAGTTGCCGGTCAAAGTCATCGTATTTGATAACTCGTCACTGGGATTTGTCGCCATGGAGATGAAAGCGGCGGGTTATCTGGACGCGGGCACCGAGCTGAAGAATCCGGATTTCGCGGCGATGTCCAATGCCATGGGAATCCTCGGCATTCGCGTGGAGCAATCCGAAGACCTCGAACCCGCCCTGCGCCGCGCCCTGGCCCACGATGGCCCGGTGCTGGTGGATGTGGTGACGGCGACCCAGGAACTGGTGATGCCGCCGAGCATCAAGCTGGAACAGGCCAAGGGGTTCAGCCTGTATATGCTCAAGGCAGTGATGAGTGGGCGTGGCGATGAGGTGATCGAATTGGCGCGGACGAACTGGCTGCGCTGATCCAAAAAGGTGGGAGGAGCCCCCTCCCACCTTTGATCTGATGACCCGTTCAAGCGTGCTGTTTTTCCACCCAGTGGCCGTAAGCATCAATGAATGCCTGCAAAAACGGCTTGGTCTTTTCCGACACCTTGCCCGACTCGTCAAACACACTGCCCGCCCCACCCAGATAGGCCTCTGGCTGCTGCATGCACCACACATCCAGGAACACCAGGGACTGGCGCAGATGATGATTGGCGCCAAAGCCGCCAATGGCGCCCGGCGACACGCTGATGATCGCGCCGGGCTTGCCGCTCCACGCGCTCTGCCCATAAGGGCGTGAACCGACGTCAATCGCGTTCTTCAACGGGGCTGGCACCGAGCGGTTGTATTCCGGGGTCACAAACAGCACCGCGTCGGATGAACTCACCTGTTTGCGGAAAGTACTGTAGGCTGCCGGCGGTGAATCAGCGTCGATGTCTTCGTTGTAGAGCGGCAGATCGCCGATTTCGACAATGTTCAACTTCAGATTGGCCGGAGCCAGTTCGGCCAATGCCAACGCGACCTTGCGGTTGATCGACTGTTTTCTCAAGCTGCCAACCAGGACGGCAATCGTGTAGACCTTGCTCATTGAGGTTTTCCCCGATGTCTGACTAATGGAGCTTGTAGTTATAGAGACTTCACGACGGGTTCACCAGAAGGTTTTGAGAATCCTCCAGACGTTTGCCTCGCATGCCGCAGCGTAGGAAACGTCTTAAAATCTCAATGAATAGTATTTTTTTTGCGTAGGCAAACTACCTCTCTTTATGGCGGTCTACAGAACCGCAAATCGAGTGTTTATCTCCAGAGGTTCTAAACAGATGGCAGCAGTACTTGTCGGACAGTTCCATGCCAGAGACGCGGAAGGCCGCGTGTATTCCGTGCATGAGTTCCAGGAATCCAACCCGGCGCAAGGCGACCTGGCTGGCTCGACGCCCACCACTACCTACAAGCTGGCCATTGGCGACCGTGTAGAAAAACTGGAAGGCGATGAGTTCAAACTGATCCAGTCGGGCATCATTATTGTCCGCGAATCGCAAACCACCCTCGCGTCATAAGATCTCGCCTTGATGACCTGCTCAGTCCTGGCCATTGATGGCATCGACTGGGCCGGGGTGATCAAGGGCTGCGGATTTCCGTGACTTCAATACCCTGCTCGCTCTGCTTGAGCGTCACCAGCAAGTGCCCCCGCTCCCCTTCAACGGCGTACATCGTGCGCGTGTAGCCCGACGTGTTGTAGGCGGGATATGCCTCCACCTGCCTGACCAAAGTAACCCCCAACACGGCCCCCACCTGCTCGCCCACCTGTTCCTGGGCACGGATAAACGTTTCGAGCGCGAGGCTTTGCGGTGTGTCGTCGTCGTGATTGCTGAAGAGATAAGCCGCCGCGCACCCCACGGTCACCAGGACCAGGAGTTGCTTGGCCGTTACCCCGAAGAACATCGAGGGAATAGGCATTTGAGACCAGACCTGTTTTTGTTGTAAGTGCCGGTATCCGGCTTTGGTCGTTGATGATCAGACAAGCCATTCTAGTGAGGTCGCGATTGAACGCCAGTGGCATAGGCGACCTGCACCGTCTTTTTTACGCACGGCCACTTGCACCATTGAAACCCCACCGCACTGCACATAGACTCCGGCCATGCGTTTACGTCATCTCGAAGTGATTCAGGCCATCTTGCAGACCGGACACCTCGGCACGGCCGCCGAATGGTTGCAGCTCCCCGTGGGCGATGTGGAGGCGTCGCTCAAGGAGGCCGAGCAGCAACTGGGTTTTATGCTGTTTGCCAGCGTACGCGGGCGCTTGCAGGCAACGCGGGAAACCCTGGCGTTGCAGGCAGAAATCGCCCATGTGTACGAAGCGTTGGAGCCGGTGCAACGGCTGGCCAGCCGCCTGAAACACCATCACGCCCCACCCCTGCGTGCGCTCTGCACCCCGCCCCTGGCCAATCAACTGTTGCCGCACAGCATCGCGGTGCTGCGCCGACGTTTCCAGGACACCCCCTGCAACCTGTCGAGCCAGCCCACACGAGAAATCGTCAGGAGCCTGTTGCTGCACGAGGCCGACGTCGGCCTGAGCCTGCATGACCCGGAACACCCGCAAATCCTCAGCACTGTGCTCGCCCAGGGCAAACTGCAGTTACTTGCGCCCCACGGCTGGCTCAAGCCCAAGCAAAAGTACATTGCGCTGCAGGACCTGGCCGGGCAGTCGATGATCGGGCTGGAGGGGCAAGACCCGCTGAGCCGCCTGCTGGACGCCAAGCTGCAAGCCCTTCGGCCACTGCCGGTGGTGCAAACCCGCGTGCAGACCTACCAGATGATGCGCAGCATGGTGGAAGCGGGAGAAGGCCTGGCGATTGTCGACCCGTTCACCGCGTTCGGCGCACGGGAAGCCGGGCTGGATGCGTGCCCGGTGTCGCCGCCGATGATGGTCAACCTGTACGCGCTGACGCTCAAGGACGGCGTGACCTCTCCTGCCTTGAATGCACTGCTGGAGATTGTCACGCAGAAGGCTGAAAGCCTGCTGTTGGGTTAAGTCTTGTCGACTTCGGACTTGAACAACCGATACCAGAAAATCGCCACTTCGCGCGTTTGCGGGTCGATGCCGCGATAACGCAGGTGGTCGATCCCGCCCATCACATAACCGCAGCGCTCATACAGGCGACAGGCGCCGAGGTTATTGTTTTGGGTTTCGAGCATCATGCCCGGCAGGTTTTTCTTGCGGCTCCAGAACTGCGCCACATCCAGCAACGCCTTGGCCACACCGTGCCGCCGCGCCGGCAAGACCACCGCCAGCTCATCCACATGGGCAAAACCATTCCAGTTGGTACTGACCACGATATGCCCCACCGCTCGATCGTCCAGGTAGGCCATGAAGATCGCGCTGTCTGGCGCATCGCGGAAACTGGCGAACTCCTCAGGATCAATCCCATAACATTTGCGGTACGGCAGGATGCGCTCCAGCGGCCATTGATCGACGCGCTTGCCCATCTCCGGCACGCTATAGGCGCTGACCTCGAAACTGAAGTCATTGCCCCACACGTAGGCATCAAAGCCTTCGTCGGCGACTCGCACACTGAGCCCTGGATACTTCGGGTTCATTACAGCTTGCATAAACATCCTTAACCCTTGATGCAATCGACGGTGTAACAACGACCACTGCCGTCATCTTCGTGTTGTAACCCGTGAACATCGGCAACAAAACCGGGGAAACTGCTATCGAACGTCCGGGCAAATGCCAGGTAGTCGATGATGGAGCGGGTTGACTCGGTAAAGCGCTCGCCGGGCATAATCAACGGAATGCCCGGCGGATACGGCACCAGCATCACGGCTGCGACGCGTCCTGGCAAGGCATCAATCGACACGGCCTCCACTTCTCCTCTTACCAATTGGTCGTAGGCGTCCGCCGGTTTCATCGCGATGTCCGGTAATACGGTGTACATACGCTTGAGGTGTTTGGCGGTGGCGTTGCTGCGGTAACAGCTGTGCAACTGGTCGCACAGGTCGCGCAACCCCAGGCCCTGATAACGCGCCGGGCCTTGGGCAAACACTGACGGCAAACAACTGGCCAGGCTGATATTCGCGTCATAACTGCGCTTGAACTCCAGCAACTCGGTGAGCAACGTGCTCCATTTGCCTTTGGTGATGCCCATGGAAAACAGCACAAGGAAGGAATACAGCCCAGTCTTTTCCACCACCAGCCCGCGCTCCCAGAGGAACTTACTGACCACCGCGGCGGGAATCCCGCAGTCGCTCAACGCACCGCCTGCGTTGAGGCCGGGCATCACCAGCGTCACTTTGATCGGGTCCAGCAACACATAGTCTTCGGCCACATCACCGAACCCATGCCACTCATCCTGCGGCTGCAACAGCCAATCCGCCGTGGCGACGCGGTCGATGCCGGCCACCGACGGCGGCTGCCAGATGGAGAACCACCAGTCCTCGGCGGCGATATGCTGGCGCAGATTGGCCAGGGCGCGGCGAAAGCTCAGGGCTTCGTCGAACATTTCCTGGAGCAACGAACGCCCGGCCGGACCTTCCATCATCGCCGACGCCACGTCCAGCGAGGCGATGATGCTGTACTGCGGCGAGGTGGAGATGTGCATCATGAACGCTTCATTGAAACGGTCGCGGTCCAGCTGCCGCGCACCGCCGTCCTGGACATGGATCATCGAGGCCTGGCTGAAGGCCGCCAGCAGTTTGTGGGTGGAATGGGTGGTGAACACCAGCGGGCTGTCCGGGGTACGCGAGGTGCCCATGCCATAGCGCCCGGCGAAAAACTCATGGAACGCTGCATAGGCATACCAGGCTTCGTCAAAGTGCAGCACCTCGACGCTGTTGCCCAACTGCTGCTTGATCAGCTCGGCGTTGTAACACAGGCCGTCATAGGTGGAGTTGGTGACCACGGCCAGTTTCACTTTCGCGGGCCGCCCACGGGTCAGGGGGCTGGCGTCGATCTTGGCGCGGATCGATGCGGGGCTGAACTCACTCAGGGGGATCGGGCCGATAATGCCCAGTTCGTTACGCTCCGGACATAGGTAAAGCGGGATCGCGCCGGTCATGATGATCGAGTGCAGCACCGATTTGTGGCAATTGCGGTCCACCAGCACCAGGTCATCGCGGCCGACCATGGAATGCCAAACGATCTTGTTGGCCGTGGACGTGCCATTGATCACAAAGAACGTGTGGTCGGCGCCGAAGTTGCGCGCAGCACGGGCCTCGGCTTCGGCCAGAGGGCCGGTGTGGTCCAGCAGCGAGCCCAGTTCGGGCACTGAAACCGACAAATCCGAACGCAGGGTGTTTTCCCCGAAAAACTGATGAAACGCCTGCCCCACCGGGCTTTTGCGATACGCCACGCCGCCACCATGGCCGGGGGTGTGCCAGGAATAATTGGAGTCGGCGGTGTGCTGTACCAAGGCCTTGAAAAATGGCGGCAACAGGCCATCCAGGTAAGTGCGTGCGGCGCGGGCCACTTGCCGGGCCAGGAACGGCACGGTGTCTTCGAACAGATACAGGATGCCGCGCAGTTGGTTGAGCTCGCTCATGGCATCGGCCGGGGCGTTTTCCAGGGTGACTTGCTCGCCCAGGGCAAAGATCGGCAGGTTGGGCGCCCGCACCCGCGCCAGGCGAATCAGCTCGACCATGTTTTGCAGCAAGTGGGTATTTTCGCCAGCGCCTTCGGCGGCGATCAACATGCAGGCCAGGCCGTGATGGGTAGACGCCACCAGCCGACCTTCGGCGTAGTCCACCGCGGAAAAGACACTGAAGCCCTCTTGTTCCAACTCCCGGGCAATGCCGCGGACCCGGTCGCCGGCAACGGTGTCGGCCTTGATGTCGCGGTGCACGATAAGAACAGGGAACTTCAGGTCTTTGTACATGAGGGCGTAGAGTCCCGAGGGCTATGCACTCAGGGTAGAAGCTAGGCAGCGATGATGCGAATGAAGATTTTGAAAGCTATGCAGATCAACTGTGGGGGGGGCAAGCCCCCTCCGACAGTTGATGGCTATTGTTGTGTCAGCTGAGTCCACAACGCAGGAGCACCGGCCGACTTGGCAATCGCTTCCAGGCGCTGCGCATGCTCGACCATGTCCTGTTCGCTGGCGCGAAGAATAGTGGTCGGCTTGCGATCTGCCGGCAGGCGGCGGATTTCCGAAGGACGGTTGCCCGAGCCTTCTGCCGAGCCACTGCCATCGGACGCATTACCTGCCAACGAAAGGCTGGTCTGCCCGCCGGTCATGGTCAGGTAGACGTCGGCGAGAATCTCGGAGTCGAGCAGAGCGCCGTGGAGTTCACGGCCGGAGTTGTCGACACCATACCGCTTGCACAACGCATCGAGGCTGTTGCGCTGGCCGGGGTGACGTTCACGGGCCATCATCAAGGTGTCGAGGATCGAGCAGTGCTGGGAAATGTCTGCACGATCAGTCTGCCCCATCAGGGCAAATTCGTTATTGATGAAACCGACGTCGAACGCCGCGTTATGGATGATCAGTTGGGCGCCCTTGATGAATTCGAAGAACTCATCGGCCACTTCAGCGAAGCGTGGCTTGCCCTTGAGGAACTCGTCGGTGATACCGTGGACGCCGATGGCGCCTTCGTCACTGTCGCGGTCCGGTTGCAGGTAGACGTGGAAGTGACGCCCGGTGAGACGCCGACCCATGAGTTCGACACAGCCGATTTCAATGATCCGGTGGCCGTCAGTCACCGGCATGCCGGTGGTTTCGGTATCGAGTACAACAGATCGGATGGCCATCAGGGTTCAGCTCTCAACGGTGGTGTGCACTGTGGTGTGCGTCAAAGGGCGCGATGTTAGCACGTCAGCTCTGTTTGTAGCCTCGCACCTCGTCTACACCGCGGTTGGCGAGCTGGTCTGCCCGCTCGTTACCGGGGTGACCGATGTGCCCGCGAACCCACTTCCAAGTGATGTCATGGCGATTGCATTGCTCGTCGAGCAATTGCCACAGGTCGGCATTTTTTACCGGTTCCTTGGCGGCGGTCTTCCAGCCGCGCTTCTTCCAATTGACCATCCATTCGTTGATGCCCTTCATCACGTACTGCGAGTCGGTGACCAGCAGCACGTTGCAGCGGCGCTTGAGTTCTTCCAGGCCGCGAATCGCGCCCATCAGTTCCATGCGGTTGTTGGTGGTGTTGGCTTCGCCGCCCCACAGTTCCTTCTCGACGCCCTTGCACACCAGCAAGGCGCCCCAGCCGCCAGGGCCTGGGTTGCCCTTGCAGGCGCCATCGGTGAAGAGTTCTACGCTGTCAGTCATCAGTTACTCGGTCTTAAATCAAAAAGGGGTTTTACGTTTCACTTTGCTTGCGGTTGACCTTGGCCATCGGCATCGGCACCAGCTTGCCCATGGGCTGGCGCGCTACCTGGCGCACCGGCCGTAGCCCGACCACAATCTTGCGTGCCACTAATAGATAGAAGCCGCCGCCCGACAGTTGCCAGATACCCGCCCGGCGTTCCCAGCCGGCGAGGCGCGCCTGCCACCTGGTCGAGGCAAGCGGCGGACGATAGCACCCGAAGCGGCGTTTCTCCAGCGCGAAGCCCAGCAGGTTCAGCCAGTCCGCCACCCGCGACGGCGCGATGCAGCGCGCCTTGCGCAGGCCATCATGGGCGAACACATGGCGCAGCCCCCAACTGCTCCAAGGGTTGATGCCGACAATCAGCAAATGGCCACCAGGGCGCACGCTGCTCGCCGCCTCGCGCAGCAACCCGTGGGGCGACAGGCAGAAATCCAGGCCATGCTGCAACACCACCACATCGGCGGCGTGCTCGCTCAACGGCCAGGCCTGTTCCTCGCAAACGATCTCGACGCCCGGCAATGGCGCGCCCAGGCGCACATTGCGTTGCACCTGCGGCGCAGGCGGCGGCGTCTGTGCGGAGGGACCGTAATGCACCAGATAGCCACCAAAGAAGCGGCCCAGCTCGTCTTCGAGCATGCGCCGTTCTTCATCCAGCAGAAATTGCCCGATGGGCCCGGACAGCCATTCACGGGCCGCTCCGATCAGGGCCAGCCACTCAGGATCGGCCTGGGCGAACGCTTTATCAGTCATTGCATTCTCCAACTCGCCTAGACGTTCTAAGATGCACCAATGTGTTCAGCTTGGCGAATCGAAGAATGATACAGATCAGTGCCCTGCCCGCCTTCACCGATAACTACATCTGGTTGTTACAGGACCCGGCTACCCACCGCTGCGCGGTGGTCGACCCCGGCGATGCCGCGCCGGTACTGGCCTGGCTCACGCAAAATCCCGAGTGGGCCTTGAGCGACATCCTGATCACCCACCATCACCATGATCACGTGGGTGGCGTCGAACAACTCAAGCGCCTGACCAACGCCAAGGTCTACGGCCCGGCCAACGAACAGATCCCGGCGCGGGATATTGCCCTGCAGGACAATGACCGCATCAACGTGCTTGGCCGGGACTTCCACATCCATAGCGTGCCCGGCCACACCCTCGGCCATATCGCCTTTTATCACCAGGGCGTGCTGTTTTGTGGCGATACCTTGTTCGCCGCCGGCTGCGGCCGCCTCTTCGAAGGCACGCCGGAGCAGATGCACACCTCCCTCGAGCGCCTGGCCGCGCTGCCCGCTGACACGCTCGTGTACTGCACCCACGAATACACACAAAGTAACCTCAAGTTTGCCCAAGCGGTCGAACCAGACAACGCCGATATCGCCGAACGGGTGGAAAGCGTCCGCCAACTGCGGGCCCGAGGCGAGATAACACTGCCCTCCAACCTGGCCCTGGAAAAACGCACCAACCCTTTTCTGCGCACCTCTGAAACATCCGTTAAACAAAAAGCGGACGAACGGAATGGCCGCGACAACCGCTCTGGGGCCGAGGTGTTTGCTAGCTTGAGGGCGTGGAAAGATAAGTTCTAAGACGATGCAATCTGATACGTAATTTCTGAATGGTTGACCGGAACCAAAGCGCTTTCTAGAATCGCCCGACATTTTTGCCCGGAACTTACTTCCAGCCAATGTCGTCATCTATTCGTAAATCCAACCATTCAGACGCATTGACCCGCCTGGCTCAAGCTGTGGCGGTGGCTGTCTCCGCAACTCTGGCGGGCTGCCAATCGACAAATTACGCTGCACAAACCACCGTGCAACCCAAACCCAATCTTGCTGCCAAGATCAAGCAAAAACCTATCTGGCTCACAGAGAAGCCCAGCCCCGAAGTACCCCAGGACGTCTGGGAACGCATGCGCCGGGGCTTTCAATTGCAGGACAACGTTGGCGTCAACCCGCGCATCGAGCAACAGCGCCTGTGGTTCGCGAGCAACCCGTCCTTCCTGGAGAACGCCGGCGAACGCGGCAGTCTCTACATTCATTACATCGTCGAACGCCTTGAAGAACGCAACATGCCCCTGGAGCTGGCGCTACTGCCAGTGATCGAAAGTGCCTACAACCCGATGGCCTACTCACGCAGCGATGCGGTGGGCCTGTGGCAGTTCATCCCCTCCACCGGACGCTACTTCAACCTGCGTCAGACCCGCGCCTACGACGGCCGCCGCGACATCACCGCCTCCACCACCGCCGCCCTCGACTACCTGACACGCCTGCATGACATGTTCAACGGCGACTGGCTGCTGGCGCTGGCCGCCTACAATGCTGGCGAAGGCACCGTGAGCCGCGCCATCGAGCGCAACGAAAAGCTCGGCCTGCCGACCGACTACTGGAACCTGCCCCTGCCCCAGGAAACCAAGGACTACGTGCCCAAGTTCCTGGCGCTGTCCCAAGTGGTGCTGGCCCCCGAGGCCTATGGCGTCAACCTGAACCCAATTGCCAACACCCCGTACTTCGAAGTGGTTGAAGTCAAGCAGAGCATGGACCTGTCACGGGTCGCTGCGCTGGCTGAGATCGACGAAGACGAACTGTTCCAGCTCAACCCGGCCCTGAAACAACGCACCACCCTGGACGGCCCGCAACATCTGCTGGTACCGAGTTCCAAGGCGCAGTTGCTGACCAGCACCCTTTCGACGATGAAGCCGGAAGAATTGCTGGCCATGCGCCCGAAGAAACAGGTATTCGACGAAGTCGAGACCGCACGGGTGGCCGGCCGCAGCCGCAGCTACAAGGTGCGCAGCGGCGACAACCTCACGCTGATCGCCAAGGCCAACAAGGTCGATGTGCATGACCTGCAGCGCTGGAACCAGCTTAACGGCCAGGCACTCAAGGTCGGTCAGACCTTGGTGATGCAGGACACCCGCCGCACGGTGGCCAGCAGCAAGAAGCCAGTGCAGTACAAGGTCAAGAAAGGCGACTCGCTGTACATCGTCGCCAAGCGATTCAACGTCGAGATGCAACATCTCAAGCGTTGGAACCCACGTACTGGCCAGGCATTGAAACCGGGCCAGATGCTGGTGGTTTCCGGGCCGCGCTGATAACTCGGCAACACCGAGGATCTAATTGTGGGAGGGGGCTTGCCCCCGATAGCGGTGTGTCAGCCAGTGAATCTGGTAGCTGACAGCCTGCTATCGGGGGCAAGCCCCCTCCCACATTGGTTCTCCAGTGTCTGGGACTGGCTTTTTCCAACCGGAACAAGCTGTTACTGTACCGATCATAAAGCCCAAGCCGCCTGGATCGGATCTCTGACTTGAAGCGTCCCCTCCTTCTACTAATAAGTCTGGCCTTGAGCTTTGGTGCGAACGCGACGATTACCGAGAGCCACGGTTATACGCAGTTCGGCAGGCTCAAGTACCCGGCCAAATTCACCCACTTCGACTGGGTCAACCCTGCAGCGCCGAAAGGCGGGACTTTGCGGGTCATGGCATTTGGCACCTTCGATACGCTCAACCCCTATACCTTCAAGGGCTCCAGCCCGGTTTCCACCCCGAATTTCCTGCAATACGGCGTCAATGAGCTCAATGAGCCATTAATGGTCGGCACCGGCCAGTACGCGCCGTCTGGCGACGAGCCCACTTCAAGCTATGGATTGATTGCCCAATCGGTGGAGTACAGCGAGGACCGCAGTTGGGTGGTGTTCAACCTGCGCCCGGAAGCACGCTTCCATGATGGCAAGCCGATCACCGCCGATGACGTGGCCTTTTCCTATCGCACCCTGCTGACCGAAGGCCATCCGCAATACCGCACCAACCTTCAGGAAGTGGCGCGGGTGGACATCCTCAACCCTCACCGCATCCGGTTTGTGTTCAAGCGCGCCGGCAACCCGCTGCTGATCCTGCGCCTGGGCGAGCTGCCGGTATTGCCCCAGCACTATTGGAAAAACCGCGACTTCAAGGCCACCACCTTCGAGCCGCCGCTGGGCAGCGGGCCGTACCGTATCAGCAAGGTCACGCCGGGGCGCCAGCTGGTGTTTGAGCGGGTCAAGGATTACTGGGGCAAGGACCTGCCGGTCAACCAGGGTTTCTATAACTACGACAAGGTCGAAGTGGAGTTCTACCGCGACAGCGACGTGGCCTTCGAGGCCTTCAAGGCCGGCGAATTCGACATCTACATCGAGCACCAGGCCAAGAACTGGGCCAATGGCTACAACTTCCCAGCGGTGAACCGGGGTGAGGTGATCAAGGCGCAGATCGCCCACCAGATCCCCACCCAAAGCCAAGGCCTGTTCATGAACACCCGCCGACCGACCTTCAGCCAGACCAAGGTGCGTGAAGCCCTGGGGCTGATGTTCGACTTCGAGTGGACCAACCGCACTCTGTTCAGCAACGCCTACAAACGCACCTTGAGCTACTACCCCAACAGCGACTTCGCAGCCAGCGGCGTACCCGTGGGCCACGAATGGCTGATGCTCTCTCCGTACCGCGAGCAATTGCCGACGAGCCTGTTTACCCAAGCCTTCAGCCTGCCGCAGACCGACGGGCGCGGCATCCCCCGCGAGAACATGCGCCGCGCCCTGGCACTGCTGGGCGAGGCCGGCTGGAAACTCTCGGGCCAGCGCTTGCTCAACAAAGATGGCCAGCCGCTGCGCTTTGAGATTCTGCTGGTCAACCCGAACCTGGAGCGCATCCTGCAACCCTATGTGGAGAACCTGATCAGCATCGGCATCGACGCGCGCCTGCGCACCGTCGACCGCGCGCAGTACAAGCAGCGCCTGGATCAATTCGACTTCGACATGATTCTGATCACCCTCAACCAGACCCTCAGCCCAGGCCTGGAACAGTGGCAGTACTTCCACTCCAGCCAGGCCGCGATCAAGGGCAGCAAGAACTACGCAGGCATCGCCAACCCGATTGTCGATCACCTGCTGGAACAACTGCTGGCCGCCCAGACTCGCGAAGAACAACTGGCCGCCGGCCGCGCCCTGGACCGGGTGCTGCTGTGGCAGCACTACAGCATTCCCAACTGGTACCTCAACTATCATCGCCTGGCGTACCGCAACCGGTTCGCCTTTGTCACCACGCCGCCCTACAGCCTGGGCCTGAGCGCGTGGTGGCTCAAAGCGTCGGAGAAAGCCCAATGATGTCTTTGCGTTCGTCACTGTTTGCCGGCTTGTTGCTCAGCTGCGCGGCCCACGCGGCGCCGCAGCATGCGCTGACGCTGTACAACGAGCCGCCGAAATACCCGGCCGACTTCAAGCACTTCGACTATGTGAACCCGGATGCCCCCAAGGGCGGCACGTTCCGCGAATCGGCCATGGGCGGCTTCGACAGCCTCAACCCCTACATTGCCAAAGGCGTGCCGGCCGACAATCTGAGCCTGATCTACGACACCCTGGCCATGCAAAGCCTGGATGAACCCATCACCGAATACGGCCTGGTCGCCGGCAAGATCGAAAAAGCCCCGGACAACAGCTGGGTCCGCTTCTACCTGCGCCCCGAAGCGCGCTTCCATGATGGCCACCCGATCCGCGCCGAAGACGTCGTGTTTACCTTCCAGGAACTGATCAAGGAAGGCTCGCCGATCTACCGCACCTATTACGCCGACGTCGACGAAGTCATTGCCGAAGACCCGCTGAAAGTGCTGTTCAAGTTCAAGCGCACCAACAACCGCGAATTGCCGCTGATCCTCGGGCAACTGCCGGTATTGCCCAAGCACTGGTGGGCGACCCGCGACTTCGCCAAGGGCAACCTCGAAGTGCCCTTGGGCAGCGGGCCGTACAAGGTGGCCGAGGTCAAGGCCGGGCGCATGATCCGCTACGAGCGGGTCAAGGATTACTGGGCCAGGGACCTGCCGGTCGCCAAGGGTTTCTACAATTTCGATAACCGCATCACCGACTACTATCGCGACAGCACCGTCTCCCTGGAAGCCTTGAAGGCTGGGCAGTTCGACTATTGGCTGGAATTCAGCGCCAAGAACTGGGCCAACGCCTACAACATCCCGGCCGTGACCGAAGGCCGCTTGATCAAGGAAGAGATTCCCAACGGCAACCCCACCGGGATGCAGGGGTTTGTGTTCAACATGCGCAAACCCATGTTCGAAGACGTGCGTGTGCGCAAGGCCATCAGCCTGTTGCTGGATTTCGAATGGAGCAACAAGCAGCTGTTCAACGGCGCCTACACCCGTACCCGCAGCTACTTCGAGAACTCGGAGATGGCGGCCACCGGCCTTCCCGGCCCGGATGAGCTGAAAATCCTCGAACCGCTGCGCGACAAGATCCCACCCGAAGTCTTCACCCAGGCTTTCGAACCGGCCAAGACCGACGGCAGCGGCATGATCCGCACCCAGCAACGCGAAGCCTACCAACTGCTGCAGGAAGCCGGCTGGCGTATCGTCGATGACAAGATGGTCGACACTACCGGCAAACCGGTGAAGATCGAATTCCTGCTGGCCCAGACTGAATTCGAACGCATTCTGCTGCCCTTCAAGCGCAACCTGGCCGACCTGGGCATTGACCTGGTGATCCGCCGCGTCGACGTCTCGCAGTTCATAAATCGTATCCGCTCGAGGGACTTCGACATGCTGGTGGGCAGCTTCCCGCAATCCACCTCGCCCGGTAACGAACAGCGCGAATTCTGGAAATCCTCCAGCGCCGACAAACCCGGCAGCCGCAACTACATGGGCCTCAAGGACCCGGCCGTTGACCAATTGGTGGAGGAACTGATCGACTCCGATTCGCGCAAAAGCCTGGTGGCCCATGCCAAAGCCCTGGATCGCGTGTTGCAGTTTGGCTACTACGTGATCCCCAACTGGCACATCAAGACGTTCCGCGTGGCGTATTGGGATCATCTGGGTCACCCCAAGGTCCCGCCGCGCTATGACGTGGGCACCGCCACCTGGTGGAGCAAACCCAATGTCAAACCTGCCGTCCCCCTGGACCCAGACACGAACGCCGATCCGGCGAGCGGAGGCGATTGAATGCTGGCCTATATTGTTCGTCGCCTGTTACTGATCATCCCTACCTTGTTCGGGATCCTGCTGATCAACTTCATCATCATCCAGGCCGCCCCCGGTGGCCCGGTGGAACAGATGATCGCCAAGCTTGAGGGCTTTGAAGGCGCCACCAGCCGCATTGCCGGCGGCGGCGCCGAAGTCTCCGTGGCCGGCTCCAGCAGCTATCGCGGCGCCCAGGGCCTGGACCCGGCGCTGATCAAGGAAATCGAAAAGATGTACGGCTTCGACAAGTCGGCGCCGGAACGCTTGTGGATCATGGTCAAGAACTACGCCCAACTGGATTTTGGCGACAGCTTCTTCCGTGACGCCAAGGTTATCGACCTGATCAAGGAAAAGATGCCGGTGTCCATCTCCCTCGGGTTATGGAGCACGCTGATCATGTACCTGGTGTCGATCCCTCTGGGGATCGCCAAGGCCACGCGCCATGGCAGCCATTTCGACGTGTGGACCAGCTCGGCGATCATCGTCGGCTATGCGATCCCGGCGTTCCTGTTCGCGATCCTGTTGATCGTGGTATTCGCCGGCGGCAGCTACTTCGACTGGTTCCCGTTGCGCGGGCTCACCTCCAACAACTTCGACGAACTGAGCTGGGGCGGCAAGATCCTCGACTACTTCTGGCACCTGGCATTGCCCATCACCGCGCTGGTGATCGGCAACTTCGCGACCATGACGCTGCTCACCAAAAACAGCTTTCTCGACGAGATCAACAAGCAATACGTGGTCACCGCCAAGGCCAAGGGCCTGACCAACCATCGCGTGCTGTACGGCCATGTGTTCCGTAACGCGATGCTGCTGGTGATCGCCGGCTTCCCCTCGGCGTTTATCGGCATCTTCTTCACGGGTTCATTGCTGGTCGAAGTGATCTTCTCCCTCGACGGCCTGGGCCTGATGAGCTTTGAAGCGGCGATCAACCGTGACTACCCGGTGGTGTTCGGCACGCTGTTTATCTTCACCCTGCTGGGGCTGATCGTGAAGCTGATCGGCGACCTCACCTACACCCTGGTCGATCCGCGTATCGACTTCGCCAGCCGGGAGCATTGAGATGAACCTGTCCCCCCTCAATCGTCGCCGGTTCGAGCGTTTCAAAGCCAACAAACGTGGCTGGTGGTCGCTGTGGCTGTTCCTGATCCTGTTCGGACTGAGCCTGGGCGCGGAGCTGATCGCCAACGACAAACCGCTGGCCGTGCACTACGACGGCGACTGGTATTTCCCGGCGCTCAAGCGCTACCCGGAGACCACCTTCGGCGGCGAGTTCCCGCTGGAGGCCAACTACAAGAGCCCGTATATCCGGGAACTGCTCAAGGCCAAGGACGCCTGGACCTTGTGGGCGCCGATCCCGTTCAGCTACCAGAGCATCAACTACGATCTCAAAGTGCCAGCCCCGGCGCCGCCGTCGTCCGTGAACTTGCTGGGCACCGATGACCAGGGCCGCGATGTACTGGCGCGGGTGATCTACGGTTTTCGGGTGTCGGTGCTGTTTGCCCTGACCCTGACCATCCTCAGCTCGATCATCGGCGTGATTGCCGGGGCCTTGCAGGGTTTCTATGGCGGCTGGGTAGACTTGGCCGGGCAGCGTTTCCTGGAGATCTGGTCCGGGTTGCCGGTGCTGTACCTGTTGATCATCCTCGCGAGCTTTGTGCAGCCCAACTTCTGGTGGCTGCTGGGCATCATGCTGCTGTTCTCCTGGATGAGCCTGGTGGACGTGGTGCGCGCCGAGTTCCTGCGCGGGCGCAACCTTGAATACGTGCGTGCGGCCCGCGCCTTGGGCATGCAGAACGGCGCGATCATGTTCCGCCATATCCTGCCCAACGCCATGGTCTCGACCATGACCTTCATGCCGTTCATCCTCACCGGCGCCATCGGCACCCTTACCGCCCTGGACTTCCTCGGCTTTGGTTTACCCGCCGGCTCGCCGTCACTGGGCGAACTGGTGGCCCAGGGCAAATCCAACCTGCAAGCGCCGTGGCTGGGCATGAGCGCGTTTGCCGTGCTGGCGATCATGTTGAGCCTGCTGGTGTTTATCGGCGAGTCCGCTCGCGATGCCTTCGACCCGAGGAAATGAGATGAATCAGGACAATCTGATCGAAATCCGCGACCTCAGCGTCGAGTTCGTCACCGGCGAGCATCACCACCGCGTGGTCAACAACGTCAGCTTCGACATCAAACGTGGCGAAACCATCGCACTGGTCGGCGAAAGCGGCTCCGGCAAATCGGTGACCGCCCATTCGATCCTGCGCCTGCTGCCCTACCCGTTGGCGCGGCATCCGTCCGGTACCATCGAGTACGCCGGGCAAGACCTGCTGACCCTCAAGGAAAAGACCCTGCGGCACATTCGCGGCAACCGCATCGCGATGATCTTCCAGGAGCCGATGACCTCGTTGAACCCGCTGCACAATATCGAGAAGCAGATCAACGAAGTGCTCGGCCTGCACAAGGGGCTGACCGGCAAGGTTGCCACCCAGCGCACCCTGGAATTGCTGGAATTGGTCGGCATTCCCGAGCCGCACAAACGCCTCAAGGCCCTGCCCCATGAATTGTCCGGCGGCCAGCGCCAGCGGGTGATGATCGCCATGGCATTGGCCAACGAGCCGGAGTTGTTGATCGCCGACGAACCGACCACCGCGCTCGACGTGACGGTGCAGTTGAAGATTCTCGAACTGCTCAAGGAGTTGCAGGCGCGCCTGGGCATGGCCTTGCTGCTGATCAGCCACGACCTGAACCTGGTGCGGCGCATTGCCCATCGTGTGTGTGTGATGCAGAAGGGTTGCATCGTCGAACAGGCCGAGTGCGAGACGCTGTTCCAGTCGCCGCAACACCCCTACACCCAGGAACTGCTGGCGGCCGAACCCAGCGGAGGTCCGGCCAATAACGTAGTGGGGCCGCCGCTGCTGGAGGTCGATGACCTCAAGGTGTGGTTTCCGATCAAGAAAGGTTTTTTGCGCAACACCGTCGATTACGTCAAAGCGGTGGATGGCATCAACTTCAGCCTGCCCCAAGGGCAAACCCTGGGCATCGTCGGCGAAAGCGGCTCGGGCAAATCCACCCTCGGTTTGGCGATCCTGCGCTTGATCGGCAGCAAGGGCGGCATCCGCTTCGAAGGCCAGCAGCTTGACTGCCTGACGCAACAACAGGTACGCCCGCTGCGCCGGGAAATGCAGGTGGTGTTCCAGGACCCGTTCGGCAGCCTGAGCCCGCGCATGTGCGTCAGTGAGATCGTTGGCGAAGGTTTGCGCATTCACAAAATGGGCACGCCGGTCGAGCAGGAAGCAGCGATTATCGCCGCGCTCAAGGAAGTGGGCCTGGACCCGGAATCCCGGCATCGCTATCCCCACGAGTTCTCCGGCGGCCAACGTCAACGCATCGCCATCGCCCGGGCACTGGTGCTCAAGCCGCGCCTGATTTTGCTCGACGAACCCACTTCGGCCCTGGACCGCACGGTGCAACGCCAGGTGGTCGAACTGCTGCGCAGCCTGCAGGCCAAGTACAACCTGACTTACCTGTTTATCAGCCATGACTTGGCGGTGGTGAAAGCGTTGAGTCATCAACTGATGGTGGTCAAGCAGGGGCAGGTGGTGGAGCAAGGCGATGCACGGGCCATCTTCGCTGATCCGCAGCACGCGTATACCCGGCAGTTGCTGGAGGCGGCTTTCCTCGTGCCGGCCTGAATGCACGCTGGCTAAATGTGGAGGGGGCTTGCCCCCGACAACCTTAGGTATTTACACATTTCGAGCGATCCCCTTACGTAGATACCGTCTTGACGCTCACCGGGCAACCCCCAAGTTTTGGGTGGTTATCCTATGGAAGATGTTTAGATATCTATGCGCACATCCCCCCAATAGCAAACCAATATCATTTGCGCACACCCGCTCCCTTTGCTTTAATCGCGACCAATTCTTATTACCGTCGCTTCTATCGCGCTGGATGGCTAGTGTGTCGACCTCGTTCACCCACCTCTACGGCACCCACCACGGCTGGCTGCTCGGTTTATTGCGCCGACGCCTGAACGACCGCTGGGATGCCGCCGACCTGGCCCACGACACGTTCATCCGCCTGCTCAGCCGCCCGCCTACCGAAACCGATCACGTGCGCCAGCGCTCCTATTTGGCCACCATCGCCCGTGGTTTGTGCATTGACCATTGGCGCCGTCGCCAACTGGAAAAAGCCTGGCTCGACAGTCTCGCCTTGTGTCCGCAAGCCACCCAGCCGTCGCCGGAGCAACGGGCAATCATCGTCGAAACCCTCTACGAAATAGACGCCATGCTCGCCCGCCTGCCGGGCAAGGTTCGCGAAGCGTTCCTGTTGGCCCAACTGCATGGCCTGCCCTACAAAGCGATTGGCGTGCAGTTGGGCGTGGGCGAACGCATGGTCAAGAAATACATGGCCCAGGCCTTGCTGCATTGTGCAATCCTCGAAGCCGAACTCGACGGGATGCTGGTGCAATGAACGCCCCAGGCACACTCAGCCACGCCAGCCTGGAACAGGCCGCGCACTGGTACGTGCGCCTGCAAGACCAAGGCGGCGCCCAGGAGCAGCAACGCTGGCAGGCCTGGGTAGCGCAGAACCCGGAGCACCTGGCGGCCTGGCAGTATGTGGAGCGGGTCAGCCAGCGTTTTGCCCCGCTGGTCGACCAAGCCCCCGGCGCCAGCCGCGCCTTGCGCAGTTCGCGGCGCCAGACCCTCAAGACATTGCTGGTGTTGTGTGCCGGTTCGACCCTGGCGTGGGGCACTTGGCGCAACACCGCCCTGCCCCGGCTGGTGGGGGGCTGGAGCGCCGACTACGCCACCGGCAGCGGCGAAACCCGCGACGCCGTGCTGGCCGATGGCAGTCATGTGTGGCTCAACGCCTTCAGCGCGCTGGATGTGCGCTTCGATCCCCTGCAACGTCTGTTGCACCTGCGTTTTGGCGAAGTGCTGATCGATACGGCCAAAGACGCCAGCCGGCCGTTCCTGGTGGACACCGACCACGGCCGCTTGCAAGCCCTGGGCACCCGTTTCAGTGTGTTGCAAGGCGAGGACCACACCCAGCTCAACGTCTTCGAGGGCCGCGTGCAAGTGCACACCGCCAGCCAGCAGGTACGCATCATCGACGCCGGCCAGCAAGTCTCGTTCAACCGCGATGGCTTCCAACCAACCACTGCCGTTTCACCCGCCCGTGAGGCGTGGAGCCGTGGCGTGCTGCTGGCCGATAATCTGCCCCTGGGCCAGTTGGTGGCCGAGCTCAACCGTTATCGTCCCGGCCACCTGGGCTGTGACCCGGCGGTGGCACACTTGCCGGTGATGGGCTCATTCCCGCTGATGGACAGCGACCACGCCCTGCATCTGCTGCAAGCCGCGCTGCCGGTGCGGGTCGACCGGGTGATGCCGTGGTGGGTCACCGTTGGCCCCCGGTAACTCTTTTCACGCCGCCAGTTCCCTTTTACACCACTCGTTCGGTTAACCCAGCAGACGCTTTCAATTCGCCGATCGTTTTGATCCAAAGGGAAACATTCATGTCGCAACCCGCTCGCTTCGCGCTGCGCCCGTTGGCGTTGGCCACTTCGCTGCTTTGCCTCGGTGCGCCGCTGGTGCATGCCGCCGAATCGCCCTCGACCCAGGAAGCCGCGCGAAGCTACCGCATCGCTGCCGGTTCCCTGGTCAGCGTACTGAACAGCTTTGCCGAGCAGTCCGGCATTTTCATCGCCGGCCACAACAGCCTGGCCGCCGGCAAGACCAGTCCTGGCCTGAACGGTAGCTACACCGCCGCCAGCGGCTTGCAGCGCGTGTTGCAAGGCAGCGGATTGCAGGCCTTGCCCCAAGGCAACAATGGCTACGTGCTGGAGCTGATCCCGGCCAACACTGGCGCCCTGGAGCTGGGCGCCACCACCATTTCCGGCCAGGACCTGGGCGCCACCACCGAAGACACCCACTCCTACACCACCGGCTCCATGGCCTCGGCCACCGGCCTGCCGTTGTCGATGCGTGAAACCCCGCAATCGGTCACGGTGATCACTCGCCAGCAGATGGACGACCAGGGCTCCAACAGCATCGCCGACACCCTGCGCCGCGCCCCCGGTGTGAGCGTGCAGAACTACGACAGCGAGCGCTGGGAGTTCTCCAGCCGTGGCCTGCCGATCACCAATTTCCAGTACGACGGCGTCAACTCCACCTACGACGGCGTGTACGACTACGGCACCACCAGCACCGACATGGCGGTGTACGACCACCTGGAAATCATCAAGGGTTCGGCCGGCCTGTTGAGCGGCTCCGGTGATCCATCGGCCACGGTCAACCTGATCCGCAAAAAGCCCACCAAGGACTTCAAGGCCTCGGTCACCCAGACCTTCGGCTCCTGGGACAACTACCGCACCGAGGGCGATATCTCCGGGCCCTTGACCGAATCCGGCAACGTGCGCGGACGCTTTGTCGGTGTGTATCAAGATCGCCAGTCCTATCTGGACCACTACCAGAACACCAAGGACATCGCCTACGGCATTCTCGAAGCGGACCTCACGCCCGACACCCTGCTGACATTTGGCATCGACCAGCAGAACACCCGTTCACGCGGCGCCAGCTGGACCGGTTTCCCGATGTACTTCAGCGACGGGTCGCGTACGAATTTCTCCCGCTCGTTCAACCCGGCCGCCGACTGGAGCCGTCGTGACTTCCAGAACCAGACGCTGTTCGCCTCGGTACAACAGAAGCTGGCCAATGACTGGTCGCTCAAGGTCAGCCTCGACCGCAAGCGCAGCCAGCACGACACCTTGCTCGCCTCTGCCAGTGGCGGCAACCCGGACCCGGTCACCGGCGAGGGCATGTACATGTTCATGGGCAAGTACAAGGGTGATCAGGTCCAGAACACCCTGGACGTCAACCTCAGTGGGCCGTTCAGCCTGTTCGGGCGCGAGCATGAGTTGATCATGGGCTTTATGGCCACACGTTCGAAACAGGACGTGCCTGTCTACGGCTCGATCTACCCAGGCGTGGGCGGCAGCATCTTCGACTGGCAGGGTGAATACGCCAAGCCGGACATCCCGCGCAGCGGCCAGAACGATATCGTGCAACGCCAGACCGGTGCCTACCTGGCCACTCGCCTGAAACCTGCGGATGACCTGTCGGTGATCCTCGGCACCCGCGTGAGCACCTTCAGCGGCACCGACACCACGGACTTCTACGACCCCACCAAGACCGACAACCGCACCACCTATCACCAGAGCGGCGTGGTCACGCCCTATGCGGGGATTGTCTACGACCTCAACGATACTTGGTCGGTGTACAGCAGCTACACCCGGATCTACCAACCGCAAACCAGCAAGGACGCCGACCGCAAGCTGCTCGATCCTGTGGAAGGCCAAACCTATGAAGCCGGGCTCAAGGCCGCGTTCTACGACGGCCGCCTGAACGCCAGCTTCGCCGCATTCCGTATCGAGCAGGACAATGTGGCCGAGTATGTTTCGGGCTTCGAGACCGACTCGATCTACCGCCCCATCGCTGGCGCCACCACCAAGGGCTTTGAAGCCGAACTCTCGGGCGAAGTGCTCGACGGCTGGAATGTCTCGGCCGGCTACACCTACCAGCACACCCGCAATGCCGATGATGGCTACGTCTACAGCTCCGTCTTGCAAACCACCACGCCGCAGCAAGTGGTGCGCCTGTTCAGTGCCTATCGCCTGCCCGGCGCCCTGGAGAATGTCACCGTGGGCGGCGGCGTGAACTGGCAAAGCGAATTCTTCGGCAACGTGTTCCAGCCCGACCCGAACGACACCGTCAACTTCGGCCACGACTCGCGCATCACCCAGGACAGCTACTACCTAGTCGACCTGATGGCGCGCTACCGCTTCAACGAGCACTTGAGCACCACACTCAACGTGAAGAACCTGTTCGACAAAAAGTACTACACCGGCCTGGGCAACTTCGGCACCGGTTTCTACGGCGAGCCGCGCAGCCTGCAACTGGCCACCCGCTGGGACTTCTGACCGCGGGCCAATTGCCTGCCGCCGTGACGGACACACGCCACGGCATTCCAGGAAGTCCCTGCTACTGAACCAGCGCCATCGGCAGCGATGATCCGGGTTTCCCCAACTCGGACATACGTTCATGGATGACGCCACTACCTTCGGCCTGATGTGGAACACATTGCCGGACGATACCGCAGAGCCAATCACCCCCGGCCCGGTGCACGCGTATCTGAGTCCCCCCCAGGCGTTGCACGCCGTGGGCGACAACGCCTTGATCACGCAATTGATCGGCCTGCTCTCCGGCGGTGCAGAGGCGCAGTTGCCAACGCCCGCGCAACCTGTGCAGGTTCCCGCGCAATCATTGTTGGGACAGTGGAGCGGACTGTTCAGCAAGGCGATCCATGCCAGTCACTTCATGGCCTGGGCCGCCGATCGGAACCTTGACCTCAAAACCCTGAGCGTGCGCACCAGCACACTCCACGTCAGCGCCAACGGACAGCCCAAGGTCTACACCCTGGGCGATACGTCCGCGTGGTGGTCGGTGGCTAACCCCATTATTGCCATCAGCCATGTGGTCGACCCCACGGACCTGGGCGTTCATTACCTTGCCCCCCCCGCCGGTGACGATGCATTCACGTTGCCGCTGAACCTGGTTCTGGCCTTCCATGGTTATCCGCTGCCAGCCAATCGCTTTACCGCGTTGAGCATCGTCGAGGAACTGCAAGCGCTGCAAGGGTTCCCGGTGTTCGACGACAACGGGCGCAGCAAGTCGATCATTGAGGCGGAACTGACCCGCCAAAAAAGCGATTTTCAACAGCTGGCCGAGGCCCTGGAATCGCTGATCAGTGGTGGACAGTTGCTGTTTGCACTGGATATCTACCTCACCAGCCTGCAACTGAACTCAGACTCAAAATTGGCCAGAAGCCTGCGCGAAGCGGCCGTCCTGTTGCAGGCAATCCTCGACGAAAACGATCTCGGCGGTCCGGTCGATGCGCCAACCCATGCGCACTTCGACGTCCAGCGCAATCGCATCTGCGTGCTGGCCCACGGCAGTGAGCAGGAGCAAGGTACCTGGGTCCCTGAGTCGCCTGATACACGCTGGGAGCGCCTGACTTTGCTGGGTACGCAACTGGGTACACACCTTTATCCCGCCCACAGCGTCAGCCTCGCGGCCGTGTTGAAGGCCTACGGCTTTGAACGCCCATTGAATCGAGCAGACATCCGCGCCCTGATTCAACGCCTGCGCGATTGGGAAGTACCCACTGCACCGCTGATCATGAACACGACGCGCTCGTTCAATCAGCTGTTGCGCTATCGGCGCCTGGTAGGCCAATTGAATGATCGGCACACCCTTTGCGCCGTGCTCTCACGGATTATTACCGTCGGCAAACTGCATGGACCTGACGGCCTTGACCGCATTATCGCCGCCGACCCGGACGGCCTGCAGGCATTCGTCAACAAGGCCTATGCTCACCTGCGCCAGTTGACCGACGACCCGGCCTTCGTGAGCCTGCGCACACATGAGGGGATTGACCCGGCCAGCCACGTGCTGCTATCGGTTTCCGGCGAGATCGGTGCGTATGCCATGGATGGCAGCTGGAAATCCCTGGCGCGCGCCGTCGCCGCCCACGACCACCTGTTTGTGCTGAAACTGGCATTGATGAAACTGGCCGCAAAAACCGGCGGCCAGTTGCGCACCAACGGTGCAGTGAGCCTTGCACAAGGGTTGCGGCTTTATCAGTTCGGACTGCCGGAAACGCTGGCCCAGGCACGCACGCTGGTGCAGCGCCTGAAAATCCCATTGCCCTTGCCCGCCAGCCATGGCTCCTACTGGCGCGCACTGAAGCCCGTCGAACCGCGGTCATTGGACTGGACCCTGACGCCGCTGCAACGGCAACAGATCGTGGAACTGAGCAACGCGTTCATCGCAGGCCGCAGCGGCGCACTGTTCACCTGCCTGTGCCAACCCTGGCTGGCCGGCAAGTCGGTGGCCGAGGTGCGCGCAGAGGCCGATTACCTGCTGGTGCGCGTGCTTGAGTCGCCGCTGGCCCAGGCGTTGGGCGAAACATTGTCGGACACCCTGCACTGGCACGGCAGTCATGCCCGCGACAGCTCGGAGCGTGGCAGCCGCATCGCACTGATAGCGACGGCCTTGATCCTGAGCATTGACCCGCAGTTCGACGCGCACCCCACGCGCCTCGCCTACCTCGACTGGCAGGGCGACTATTTCTGGGGGGAACGCATTACTTTCGTTCGCCGCTGCGTGGAAGGCGCCTTAAGCGAGCTGGGCGAACCCGTGGCGGCGCTGGCGGCGCATTTGATCCTCAGTGAGAAAAGCCCGCAGTTGCTGGTACGCGAGATTCCCGACGACACCGATTACCTGAGCGCCCACGCCTGGGTGCTACTACGCCAATACGTGATGTACGTCGAAAAGCTTTTGCCCGGCGCGTCACGTCAGCTGACCTACGCCCAGATCATGTTCCTCGCCGAGCTACCGCCGGATGGGACCTGGAAATCATTTCTGGCCAGCCCCCAGGCGGCTGTTCCGATCATCGACTGGGCCGTGGTGAACGGCATACTGCCGCATCAGTCACGCTACGGTGTGCCAGCGGTCAACACGGCGCTGGAGGCCATCAACGCACAACGCGCACGCTTGCGTTCCACCCTCGAAGCGTTCGCCAAACCCGTGGTGACCCTGCGCGAGACTGCGCGCAATGATCTGCGCAGGTTCTACCCGGATAATCCCTGGCTCGACGCACCGATTCTGATGTGGCTGCCGGAACACTCCCCCTTCTCCGAAAACGGTCGCTTCGAGGATGTGTATGAAGGCCCAAAATATTCGTTCACCGACCTGCACATGGCCGATCGCCTCGATGTCACCGAAACCCAATGGCACTCGTCGCAAGCCGCGATCAAATACCAGCAGATGACCAGGCGCTTTCATCTGCTGGGTCGCATTTTCAACGTGTTTTCCCAGGCGTTCGACCAAAAACTCCAACAGCTCAAGACCGCTTTTCGGGAGTCCATTTGCTATTGGCTGTCACAACTCACGCTGCCTCGGCGTGAGGCCCTGGAAAATGGCCGAGTGCGGTTCTTCCGCCTGGTTCGGCCGGCCACCGCGGAGGGTACGCCACTCAGCGTCGGTCGCTTTGGTGTTCTGATGCGTGTCGCGTATCTGAGCCAGCTGGATTTTTATGAGTGTTTCCCCTGTCAGCTATTGGTAATGCCACGTCGCGACATTGACGACGCTCAATTCAGGCGTGCCATCGATACCGTAACCCGCCAGCCGTGGATGCGTTTTGACTGGGCGGCCTATGCAGAGGGCACTTGGCCTGTGGAACCGGCCTTGCTGCCGGAGAACACCGACGTGGCAATCCAGGCGCTGGGAAACGAGCTGCCCGAACCGGATGAGCGGGCGCCGCAGGAAATCCTGGGCCGCCGTGTGCCGCGCACTCTTGATTCAGCGCGCTCCCACGCCGTGGCAGACGCAATCCTCGCCCACCAGTTGGAAGACAGCCAGGCTTTGCGCGAAAAAGCGAGACTGCCGATCACGCTGGAAGCGGCCGTGAGTGGGCACGATCCCTGGGCTGATTTCCTACGCAGCATGGCGCTGAAGCCCAGCTGAGGCTTGAACAATCGCCGGGTTTGTATAACGCTGCTCGCCGGTTCATTCGATCACTTCAGGGAGCTGCCCCTATGCCCGCCTCTACCGCTCCGTTGTTCTGGCGTGATCCGGCGCTCGCGTTTCTCGAAGCGCGCAGCATCGACGACGGGCGCAAGGTTACCTATACGCGGCATGCCCACGAACACTTCTCCATCGGCGCGGTTACCGCGGGGCGCAGTTACTACCACTACGGCGCACAGACTTTCGAGATCAGTGCCGGCACGCTGGTGCTGATGAACCCCGGCGATGTACACGCCTGTAATCCGATCGAAAACGAGCCGTGGTCGTACCAGATGCTGTACATCGACACGCCTTGGCTGACCGATCTGCAGCACCAATTGGGCTTCAGCGCCGATCAAGGTTTTCGCTCGTTCAGTACGCCGTACAGCCGTGATCCGGTGCTCTACGAGGGTTTGCTGGAGCTGTACCGCATCGTTGTCGACGAACAGGCCGAGCACCTGCACAAGCAAAGCGCGCTGGTCAGTTACTTCAGCGATGTACAGCAGCGCCTGAACCCGTCCGATACGCCGCTACGCGAGGTCAACCACAAGCTGGAGCGCGCTGCCGACTACATTCGCGAACACTGCACCGAGGCCTTGAAGCTGGAAGATATCTGCCTGGCAGCCGAGCTGTCGCCGTCGTACCTGATCCGTGCCTTCAAGCAGTATTACGGGCTCACACCCCATGCCTTCCTGGTGAACCTACGCATCCAGTTTGCCCGCACACAATTGCGTAACGGTGAGCTGATCGCCGACGTGGCACTGGCCGCAGGCTTTGCCGACCAGGCGCATTTTCAGCGCGCCTTCAAGCAGCATTTCGCCGCCACGCCCGGCCAGTACCGCGACCGGCTCAAGCCATCAGCAAATAACCCACACTGGCCACCAGCAACGCGGCCATTGAGCGGTTGAATACGCGCACGCCCTGGGGGTTGCTCAGGTAGCGGCGTAGAAAGGTGCCCGCATAGGCCCAGCACGCGACCGAAAGGTAGCAGATCACCAGATAGAGGCTAGCAAACAGCCACACCTGCCCGGCGTCGCCATCGGCCACAAACAACCCCATCCCCGCTACGCAGGCCAGCCAGGCCTTGGGGTTGAGCCATTGCATGATCGCGCCGTAGAGCATCGACGGCGCCGTGGCCGTGCCCTCGGCGTCCAGGCGGCCATCATCGACCGCCAGTTTCCAGGCCATGTACAACAGAAAGGCCACGCCGCCCCATTGGATCAACTGGGTCAGGATCGGCCAGCGCAGCAGCACTTCATGCAGGCCAAGACCGATCAGCACCAGCAGCAGGGTAAAGCCGACGGCAGCGCCGAACACATGTTTCTGACTGGCGACAAAACCGAAGCGCGCACCGGAACTCAGCGCCACTACATTGACCGGTCCCGGTGTGATGGAGGTGGCCAGGGCGAAGGCGGCCATGGAAATAATCAAGCTCATTGCGGTTCCCTTTTTATGGTGATGCGTAAAGAGGGTTCCACGGTATAAGCCCGAGCCGAAACGGTATTGAACAAAATCACCCTGCCCCTCAGTCCCGCGGCAATGCTGCCTTAGCGCTGCGCAGGAATGCGGATATCGCCCTCCCGGCATTGGGTTTTCACACTGCGCGGGCAGCCGGCGAACGCCAGGTCCTTGGTCAGGCACACGCGCACTTCCGACAGCACCTTGCCTTTACAGATCACGGCCAACCCATGATTGCCCATGCGCGGATTGCTCTCGCGAAACAACGCCTCGATCTCACGGGCAGGCAACGATGGCGGTGTATTGAACGGCTGCAGTTGCGTTGGAATGGCAACAACGCCCAGTGCCACATCGGTTTTCTCCAGATAGGCCAGCGGTTCAAGGCCGCTGCAAGTGCCGTGCTTGGCCCATTCGTGCTTGAGCAGCGAACGAGTGGGGAACAATGCGGCGCCCTTGTCCAGCTCTTCGCGGGACAAGCGCGACTGCGGGTTACAGGACGCCGGCCACCCGCCCTTGGCGTATTGCGGCCACAGGCCGTGCAGCACAAATCCGTAGCCCTTGCCCGAACACTGCTCATTGTCCGGGTGCGTCAGGCAAAACGTCGGCGACCATGACAGCGACAACACATAAAAATCAAACTCTCCAGGCGTCCCCTGACTCCGTGGGGCCGCCATAGCGCCTGTAGCGAACACGAGGCACAACGCTATCCAGTATTTCATCCGTCTATTCCTTGAAAAAAAACAGGTATATCGCGTCTAGCCGGGATGATTGGGGTTACGTTGTAGCACCTTGTCCAGGATCCGGTCGGTCTTCAACGCCTCGATCGCCAGCGACGGATGCTCGGCTTCACCCCGGATATGCGCGTTCATGGCCAACACGTGGTGCCACTGGATATGCGCGTGGCACGGCACGTCGAGCACTTCGTTGATCTCGCCTTCGAGATGCAGCGGTTGGTCTTCGAAGACCGCAAACGTGATGCGGCCCTTGCTGCCGATCAACTCGACTTTGTCTTCCCGGCGGTCGGCAACAAAGTTCCAGCACCCCATGCCCAACGCGCCCGAGCTGAATGTCCAGCAGGCGGTCACCGCGTCCTCGGCCGCATAGCGCCCGGCCTGACGTGCGCTAAAGCCCGACACCTCGACGATATCCCCGGCCAGGTACTGGAACAGGTCAAACCCATGGCTGGCCAGGTCGGCAAAGTAACCGCCACCAGCGATCAGCGGGTCGGTACGCCAATTGGCGGCGCTTGCATCCTCGGCAGCCGGCGGTTTGCACAGGGTCCAGGTGAGCTGGCGCAACTCGCCGATGCGACCGTCGCGCAACCAGTCGCGTACTTGCACAAAGCGCGGCAGCGAACGGCGGTAGTAGGAGACAAACAGATGCAGCCCGGCGCGCTCGAAGGTGCGTTGCATCAGCGCACTTTGCTCGGCATTCAGTGCCATAGGTTTTTCGACGCAACAATGTTTGCCGGCCGCAGCCACCATCAGGCTGTATTCCAGGTGACTGTCAGGCGGAGTGGCGATGTACACCGCGTCCACTTCGGGGTCGTTGATCAGCGCCCGGGCGTCGGTATAAAAGCGGGCAATCCCATGGCGTGTCGCATAATCGCGCACGACGGCTTCGCGGCGCCCCATCACGGCCACCAGGGCCGAACCTGGCGCTTTGTAGAAAGCGGGTCCACTCTTCAACTCAGTGACACTGCCACAACCGATCATGCCCCAACGTACGGTGCTCATCTGTTTCCCTCGTGCGTTTTGTTCAGTCGGGCAGTATCCACATAGCTGCGCCGACACGCCATAAACAGTTAGCATGACAATTGCATTACACTTTTATGACATTCATCCCGCGGCGGGGGCACAGACGATGAAAATCAGGGCAACGGTCATTTGCGAACACGAGGGGCATATCCTCTTCGTGCGCAAGGCCCGATCAAAATGGGCCTTGCCCGGCGGCAAGGTCGAGCGCGACGAACGCCCGGTGGGCGCCGCCGAACGCGAGCTGGAAGAGGAAACCGGGCTGAACGTGGATGGCCTGCTGTACCTGCAGGAGCTGAAGGCCCGCGACACGCTGCACCACGTGTTCGAAGCGTCGGTGGTGAATATTGCGCAGGCGCGGCCGTGCAACGAGATCGTCGATTGCCAGTGGTACGCCTATGGCGCGCTGGACCAGTTGGACACCACCGATGCCACCAGACACATCGTCAAATCCTTTCTGCGTCGCCTGTAACCCTCCTGTGGTTGTGATGCAAGCATCAGAGATGAGCTTTCAGCGGGCACCGGGCGACTGATGTAAAAGTGCTGGCCACGCCTCATTTCGCAGCGAAAACGCCGATACCTTGGCGCCAAAAAGCCCCTGTCACGACCTCTCGTCTGCTGCCCCCGCTTACGCTTGACTCAAGGTGTCAATCAAAAGAGGCTCTTGGCTATTCGCCACCATCCCCGAGCACGCCCATGAGCATCGATCCCCCGAGCCAGCCCGACAGTGACGTGTACCGAACGCTGCTGGAGTCGACCAAAGCAATCCCCTGGCGCATCGACTGGCAGACCATGACCTTCAGCTACATCGGCCCGCAGATCGAGACATTGCTGGGCTGGACCCCGCAAAGCTGGGTCAGCGTGGACGACTGGGTCGAGCGCATGCACCCGGATGACCGGGAATACGTGGTGAATTTCTGTGTGTCACAGTCCCGCGCCGGCGTGGACCACGAGGCGGATTACCGAGCGCTCACGGTCAATGGCGACTACGTGTGGATTCGTGATGTGGTGCACGTGGTGCGCAAGGATGGCGAGGTCGAAGCCCTGATCGGCTTTATGTTCGATATCAGCGAACGCAAGAAAACCGAAGAGCACTTGATACGCCTGCAAAAACAACTTGAGGAATATTCCTATCAGGACGGCCTAACCGGTATCGCCAACCGGCGCATGTTCGACACCGTGCTTGAGCGCGAATGGGCCAGCGCCCTGCGCAGCCAGTTGCCGCTATCGTTGCTCATTCTGGATATCGATTTCTTCAAGCAGTACAACGATCACTACGGCCATATCAAGGGTGATGAATGCCTGCGCCAGGTCGCACGCACTTTGTCCCAGGCGGCCAACCGACCAAGGGATTTCATTGCGCGGATCGGCGGTGAAGAGTTTGTATGGCTGCTGCCGGAAACCGACGCGGCGTCGGCCAGACAGGTGGCGCGGCGTTGCCTGCACCTGATCTGCCAACAGCAGATCGAGCATGGCTTTTCGGCGGTGTCGAACCTGCTGACCCTGAGCCTGGGCGTCGGTACACGTATCGTCACACCCGACAGCCCAATGCTGGGTTTTGTCGAGGATGTCGACAAATTGCTTTATCAAGCCAAACGCAATGGACGGATGCGTGCGGAGTTTACCGACGGTGAGGTTTGACGCGGGCGGTCAAATGCCAGGCAAAAAAAATCCCAAGTAGCTGATGGAAACTTGGGATTTAAAAATGCATAAACCGTGGGAGGTGAACGCCCGGCTATAGTAACGACTGTAAAAACGTGTAACAAGACTATTTCAATCCATTCGTCGGATTAAAAGTACCGTAAGTCCTTCAATAACCACATGTTTTTTAAGGTAGTGAGAAATTCAAGTGCCACTTTCTGGTGCAACTACCGGGTATATTTCCACTTATAAAAAGGGGTTATCAGTTACCACAACGCTGCACGCTTTGAAGTTCGTTCATCAGGAACTTGGTTCAATAGACGGTACAACGGCAGGCACGCGGCCTGGATCAATAGCATGCGGATCACCTGCATTGCCGTCACCAATGTGAGCGCCAGCCCCAGGGCCTCGGCAGTCAGGCTCATTTCCGGGGCGCTGCCCGGCATCATGCCCAGGGCCAGCGACAGCCACGACAGGCCCAGCCACGTCCCCAGCCCCCAAGCGGCCAACCCGGTGGCGATCACCGAACCTGCCATCAACACCACTACCTTCAGTAGAAAGCCCGGCGCACGACGGAAAAAACCGCTGTCAAACGCAGCGCCCAGGGCGCAGCCAATCAGGAGCTGACCAGCGCCGCTCAGCCATCCTGGCATGCTCATCGACAAGTTGTTGCAGCCCACCCCCACCGCACAGATCAGGAACGGCCCGAACGTCCACGGGTTGGACACGTTGCAGCGTTTGAAACCCAGCGCCGCCAACCAGGCCATGGCCAGGATGAAAATCAGCCAAGGCCAGATCACCGGCAAAGGGGCCTGTGCAATCGCAGGGGATATGCCAAAGGTCGCGATAGCTGGCACAGCCAGCAGGATCAGCAACAACCGGACACTGTGGGCAGCCGCGATAAAACCGGTGTCCGCCTGGCGTTGACGGCCCAAGTGGACCATCTCGCTGGAGTTGGCCGGCATCAATGCGAAGAACGCCGTGCCAAACGGCACACCCCAGCGATAAAGGATCAACACCGAACACAGTGCCAACACCAGGGTCAGCAACACCGCCGTGACGATCAACCCAAGATGGGCCGCCACTTGCTGCATCACCGGCAAGGTGAAATGGCAGCCGATCGCGACCGCCACGATCAATTGCCCGGCTTGGCGGCCGCGGGGGATTTCCGGGGCCGGGCCACCAGCGCAACGGGTCAGCAGCACCGCGAGTAACGACCCAATCACCCACGGCAACGGCCATCCCGCCCAACTGGCGAGACTGCCGCCCAAGGCGCCGACGATAAGGGTGACGAGCCAATACGGGAAAAGAGCGAGGGTCATGACAAATCCGGTCTGGAGAAGAGTGCCGACAGGTTATAGACTCGCCACCATCACAGAAAATATCCATTTGTTAAGCAACTCATCACTGTTTGTTATGCGAGCATTTTATGAACCTCAAAGCCCTGGAGTATTGCGTCGAAATCGCCCGCCAAGGCAGCTTCACCAAGGCCGCCCAAGTACTGCATGTGGCGCAACCGGCGTTGAGCATGGCGGTAGGTCGGCTGGAGGATGAGTTGGGTGTGGCCCTGTTCAACCGGGCCACGCGGCAGATCAGTGTCACGGCCGAGGGCCTGTTGTTTCTGGCGCGTGCCGAAGCCTGCCTGCTGGGCCTGCAAGGCGCACGGCGGGAACTGCAGGACCTCACCCAATTGCACAGCGGCGAGATCCGCGTCGGTGTGCCGCCCATGTATGGCATCCGCCATATTCCGGAGCTGCTGATGCAGTTCCGCGCCCGCTACCCCGGCATTGCCATGCATGTCGTGGAAGGCAGTGCCGACGACATCAGCGAGCGCCTCGCCACGCGGGACATTGATGTCGCGTTGCTGGAGTCGCGGCGGGTCGATCCGGGCTGGGAGTCGGTGTTGCTTGGCAGCGATGAGATGGTGTTGTGCATGGCTGAGCACCACCGGCTGGCACGAGCGGCGTCGATTTCGGCTCCCCAGTTGCAGGACGAGGCAATGCTGGTGTTCGACAACACCTTCCTGCAACGCCACCTGCTGGACACCTTTTGCAGCAATGCCCGCGTGCGTTTCAATATCGCCCTGGAAAGTAACTTCGTGCCACTGGTGATTGCCGCCACCCGCAGCGGCATGGGCGTCTCCACCCTGCTGCGTTCGGTCCAGGAGCAAGAACCGGGGATCGCCGGCGTGTCGTTCGAGCCCGCCCAGTTCATGCACTTCAACCTGTGCTGGCGCGCCAGTGAGTACCTGTCCCAGGCCAATCGGCGGTTTATTGAAACGGCGAAGTTGTTCTTTCAGGAAGATGCCGGTTCGCCGCTGTCGCGGTGATCACTTGCGTGCGACTTTGTAGCGTACACAGTCCTGATAGAAGCTTTGGCGGATCGCCTCGGGCTTGAGGCGTGAACGGCTGTCGTAGGTCTGCTCGGTGATGCCCATGGCCATCATGCGCATCCACGACTTGTTGAACTTGATCGTCTGGATCTTCTGCCGCGCAGCGTACAGCGATACCCCTGACAGCTTGAGTTCCTGGGCCCTGGCGGCGGTGCCGGCGCCCCAGCTGCACATGTACTTGTCACCCTCGCGCAGCTCCCGAGCCTGCACGGCCGCCGCGCCGCCGGCCAGGGAGCAGGCGATCAGCATGATTCCAACATTGCGCATTTGCATCCCCACCTAACCGCCTGAAAATAAACGCGATTCTGGCGAGGATTTTGTTACAAAGGGGCCATTAAATTGCCTTATCGGCAAAACTTTATGGCGACAATCCTGTGGCGAACAGGCCTTTTGGCGAGCTAGCTCGCTCGCCACAATAAGCCCCCTGCACAAGGGGTTCAGGCGTTTACCACTGATAAGTCGCACTCGCCTGCACCGTACGCTGCGAGCCATACCAGCACCACGAGTACGAATAGCACGACGCGACATACTCTTTATTCGCCAGGTTAGTGGCGTTCAGCGCCAGGCGCAGGTTGTCCTTGAGGTTGACGATGTTCTTGATGTCGTAGTGCACCGCCGCATCGAACAAGGTGTAGCCCGGTACTTTCAGAGTGTTAGCCGTATCGCCCCACGAGGAACCGACATAACGCGCCCCCGCCCCGGCCCCAAACCCCTTTAGGTTGCCGTCATGGAAGGTGTAATCCGCCCACGCCGAGGCCGTGTGACGCGGAACCGCGTAGGTGGTGGTGCCCTCGGCATTGATTGCTGGGCCTACGCCGATGTCGCTGATAGGCGCATAACGCACGGTGTTGTTGGACTTGCTGATGCGATTATCCAGATACGCGTAGGCCGCGGTGATATCCAGATTGTCATTGAGGCTGGCCTTGCCTTCCAGTTCAAAGCCACGGGATTGCACTTCGCCGTCCTGGCTTTGGCAGCGGCCGGTGCCGCACAGGTGCGTAGGGTCCGGATCGGTCGTCAGCACGTTGCTCTGTCGCAGGTCAAAGATTGCTGCGGTGATAAAGCTATTGCTGCCCGGCGGCTGGTACTTGATGCCGATTTCATACTGCTTGCCTTCGGTCGGCTTGAACACCGAGCCACCATACCCGGTGCCCGATTGGGGGTTGAACGACTCCGAGTAGCTGGCATACGGCGCCAGGCCATTATCGAAGAGATAAACCAGGCCGACACGCCCGGTGAAGGCTTTGCTGTCCAGCGAGGACTGGCTCTTGGTCCCCGTGCGCAGGGTCTTGGTGCTGCTGTCAGTGCTGGCCCAATCATAGCGGCCGCCCAGCAGCAACACCCACTTGTCCCACTTCATCTGTTCTTGCAGGTAGACGCCGGTCTGTTCGCTGCGTGACGTGCCGTCAGTGGTGTATGCCGGTACCGCAACGGCCGCGCCGTAGACCGGGTTGAAAATATCCAGGGTCGGCCCGGCAGTGTAGGTGCCGGAACCGGACAGGGTATCGGTGCTGGTGTTCTGATAGTCGAGCCCCATCAGCAAGGTGTGCTGCAACGGGCCGGTGTCGAATTTGGCTTGTACCTGGTTGTCGAGGGTATACGCATCCATGTCCACATCGGTGGCAATGGTCGAACGGCGGATGGTCCGATAATCCGTCATCAGGTAGTTGCTGTAGAGACTGCGGTACTGGCCTTCGCTGCGCAGGTAACGCGCGTTCTGGCGCACGGTCCACACATCATCGAAGTGATGTTCGAAGGCGTAGCCGATGGAGTAATACTCGCGGTCGCTCTTCTCGAAGCTCTTTTCGCCATCATAGAAATCCACGTCGATGCTGCGCCCGGTCGGGCTGTGCAACACCGAGCCCCAGGCCGGCACCGAGCCGTAGGACGCGCCTTTAGGGTCCTTCTGGAAATGCCCGAGCAGGGTCAGCGACGTGGCGTCATCCGGGCGCCAGGTGAAAGCCGTGGACAGCGACTGGCGGCGGGTCTCGGTGTGTTCGACCTGGCCGTCGGCGTCGTCGAACAGTCCTGCGACGCGGTAGGAATACACGCCCTGATCGTCAATCGGCCCGCTCAAATCGAACGTGGTGCGCTTCTTGTTGAAGGTGCCGTATTCCACGCCCACTTCATGAAACGGCGTGTCCAGCGGGCGCTTGGTGACCATGTTGATCACTCCGCTCGGCGTGCCCTGGCCGTACAGCACCGACGCCGGGCCGCGCAGCACTTCGACGCGCTCCAGGTCGAAAGCGTCTTTTTGCGGCAAGGCATCCCGGCTCGATGGCATGCGCAGGCCATCAAGGTAGGTGGCCGGGGCGAAGCCGCGAATGGTCAACTGGTCCAGGCGCGAGGCGGTAGCGCCACGGGTTTCCGGGACCACGGCAGCACTGTAGCGCAGGATCTGGTTGAGGCTCTCGGCGTTCTGCGCACGCATCTGGTCCTTGGTGACGATGGAGATCGACTGCGGCGTTTCGATCAGCGCGGTGTCGGTCTTGGTCCCAGACAGGCTGCGCGTGGCCACATAACCGGACACCGGCCCGGTGGGACTTTCGGCCTGGTAGGCGCCGCTGATCGTGGTGGCCTGCAACTCCATGGCGCCGCCGTTATCCGGGATGGCTTCCAGGCGGTAACGGTCGGCGGAAATCTTCATGGCTTGCAGGCCGCTGCCGGCCAGCAGCTGGCTCAGTGCCACATCGGTGTCGTATTGCCCGCTCAAGCCATTGCTGACCTTGCCTCGGGTCAAGCTTGCATCAAACGCCAGCACCAACCCCGCCTGCTCGGCCAGGCTATTAAGGGCCTGGCTCAAGTCACCGGCCCGGATCTGGAAGCTGCGCACGGCGCTGCTGCTAGCGTCGGCATAGGCGGATTGGACATTCAGCAACGGCACGGCGGCAAAAGCCATCGCCACTGACAGGGCCAGTGGATGCAAGGGACGAGCGAGGCGCGACATGGGAAATCCTGGGTCATAGAGGTTCTATTAACCATGACGGCCATGTCCGCAAATCGGGCAAGGATGAGAGCAGTTTTTATTTGAGATGGTTTATTCGGGCTTTGCTGCAATCAGTCGGCTCGCTTTTTTGTGTAGCCCTTTGAGGTGGGTTTACGCGGTTTTTCTCCAGCATTTGTCAGCTCATTCTGATTTTCCAAACCGTTCATCCAGCCGCTTTTTGCTGCGGCAGACTCCGACGCCTTGCCCTCTGCCGAGACGTCACGGATGACCCACGCTGCCCACATTGCCTCTATCGAACATGAGCTGGATGGCTTTCATCAGAGCCTGGCGGTGTATCGCCAGCAGATGGGGGCCTGGTATTCGCGGGCGCTGGACTCAGTGAGTCATGCGGCCGATATGCCGTCGTTGCTGGGGATGGATCGGGTGGTGCGGATGGGTGATTCGCACACCACAGCGAGCATGACCGACCCGGACTTCATGGGCAGCGTTGCCATCTGCCAGGTGGGTGGCGAGCTGAAGATCGAGAGCAAGTTCGAGTCGGCGTATGACGTGCCTATTGGTGACATCCCGGTCGAGGTGATCGGGCTGGATGACGGTAGCTCCACGCGGGTCATGTTGGATGAGCATGGCAGCATCAAGCTGGTTCAGGCGATTCTTGAAGACCCGCTTGAATATGCCGAACAGTTAACCATTAGAAATTTATCGAGATAAAATTCGCGATCAGAATAAGCACATAATGGGACGAGTATATGTTTTTAGCTTAAAAGATGGCCACCTTACTACGATTTACGAACACTCTCTCGGACATCTGGAAGGAAATCATGGCCCCCACTTCAATACCAAAAATACGATAAACGAAATTAAGATCCCGCTAAAAATTGGTGACAACTCCCATACATACTTTAAGAGATCAAAATGAAAACCGCTTATATAAACGAGCTCGGCGTCAGGCCTTGGACAGATGCGGACTGCATAAGCAACAGTGAGTTCACTACCACAACCTTGATAGACCACAACTTTCCTGACTTATGGAAAACCTGGTGCAGTGTTGTGGAGCACCTTTCTGAAACGTGGTGCTTTAAAAGAGAATGGAAAGTAATTCGCGGACAAAAACCCAACTCAAAAACCGAGGAATACTTATTAAGAAAAGATTTAACCAGCCAACTAAAAAGTGGAGACCTCTTGCAAAAGAGCGAAAAAAGCAATACATACTCCATGATCAAAAACAGGCCAAACAATCCTATAAAAATAAACAACTTAGCGCTAGAAGGATCAAGTAGCGTTTTTTTAATATTAGAAAAAACAAAAAGCGAGATAGAGACACTCTGGAAAAGCATGTTAATTTTTGAAAAAAATATTACCGCGAAAAATATTAGTTATTTTTTAGACTCGAATGACAGCTTGTTACTCTGTAGATTCTACGAAGAAGAAACACATGCAGCAATGCAGTTTATATACCCAACAAAATTCAAAGACGAGATATCTTCAGCTCTCAAAAAAAACAAAATACAAAAAATAGATATTCAAGACAGCTACAACTTTATTCACCACAAACTATAAATATACAATTTTGGCAAGCAACATATAAAGTCAAGTAATTAACGGCATTCTGATATTCATTGGAGACCCTATTGATATTTATTTTTATGAGGCAACGAGCCTAAAACTCAAACACCAACAACACAGACAACTTATAAAAACAACTCAGAAAACACCAAATAATTGGACCAATGAATAACTCAACAGATCACACAACCCATTACAAAACAGCTTTGGTTATAGCATTCAATGCCGACATAGCATAGAGCTTCGGCAGCAAGGCGCACACGCACGCCGGTCACCATAAGACTGATCAAAGATTTAGATAGCCACAAAAGCTCATTTAGCAGCACCAAAGATGTGGTAGATGCTTCAAATGAAGTCGGGCTCGATAGATTAGAAAGGCCAAGAAGATGAAAACTCAAACCCTGGAAAACCTGATAACTGAGTATTTAGCACAGGTAAAAAAAGCAACAGACTTACTTGAGCGTACGTTCGGAACCAAAAATATTCTTGGGCTATGGCGCGCCAAAAAAATTCCGCAACGCGGGCCCGTTACCGAAGAAGTTACCTACGAACTTCATGGTATTGGCTGCAGTGTTTACCTATCTAACATTTGTGTCGATTTCGATTATGGTCCTGATGAAAGGGTTGATGGGTTCGACCCTTGGCGGCTGTATATGTACGCATGTGAGGTGCCGAACAGATACAAGAAATACACAAACAAAGCGTCTTTGGAGCATGACTTCAACGAATATCTTAAGTCGGGGAAAGCCAGGAGAATTTCTGGCTCTATGTCGAACTTGTACTTCATTCAGCCATGACCCAGTAACCTAAAAAAACGATCGGGCCTCACCCCCACGCCACCACCAACAACCCCACCCCCAACCCCAGACACAACGGCGAATAAACCCACGTATCCATCCTCGCAAACCGCGACCCGCCCACCTTCTTGAAAAAACCCACCAACTCCGAGTCCCCAATCGCCCTGGCGAACATCACCAAGGCAATCGCGCTGATCCCCCACTGCAACGCTCCGTGGGATACCGGTGAGAAATACAGCCCGGCCCGCAGGCAGACGAGCAGTGCAATCGCGACCAACCCCATGGCCACCAGAAAAGTGCCCACAGCCGACGGTTTGAACGCAGGACGAGGCCCGCCGGCGAATTCGCCCGGGAGTTGAGGGATGGCAGCCAGGCTGCCGAGTTTGCCGCCCGCCGCCCAGTACAGGTGGACCATGCTGATGCAGGTAAAAATGCCGACGATCCACCGTGCGATGACAAAGCTCATGGCTGGCTCTCCTGAAAGGTGCGAGACAGGATAGTCGCCCAGGGATTTTTTGCAGGCATTTCGTCGGCGGCTGATGGTAAAGTGCCGCCCCATGAAACTTGCCCGTGCCGATCGCTCACTCATTGCCTGGATGCTGTATTGCTGCGTCCTGTTCAATGTGTTCGTCTGCAGTATTGGGCATGGGCAGATGGTTGGGATGCAGCTCAATGGCATCGGCGGTCAGTTCTGTACCGTGGACCCGCGTACCCAGGCGCCCAAGCCGTCCAACTCCACCGATGAAAACCTGCCCACGCTGTCCAAGGCATTTGGTTGCCCGCTGTGTTCAACCGGCGGTATGGGGCCGGCGCTCAGCTCCAGCCTGAATGTGGCTGTGTTGCCACAACCCCATGCACCGCCGCCAGCCATTGTGCTGGCCGCTGACATCCCTGCCCGCTTCACCTGGCCCACGGCTAATCCCCGTGCCCCACCTGCCTTCACCTGATCCCTTCGCTTTCCGATCCGCACCAGCCACGGTTTCCCCACGGAAATACGGAAGGCTGTGCGTTGCTTTCAAGCCAAGTTTTTCAGGATTCAACCATGAAACATTTACCCCTGTTGGCGGGCCTGTTCGGCTGCCTGCCTGTCTGCACTTGGGCCATCGAGCTGGCCCCGACCACCATTGATGGCGAGTCAACGACCGAACCCGGCCTGAGCCTGGAGCAATCCAGCGGCGTGGCTTCGCGCTTGGGATTGAGCGTGCGGGAAACCCCGGCGTCGGTGGCGATTGCCAATCGCAACGATATTGAGCGCCACGGCGCCAAGACCTTCCGTGATGCCGCCAACACCCTGCCTGGCGTCAATGCCAGCGCTCCGCCGGGATTTGGAGGTTTTGTGTCTTATCGTGGATTCACCAGTAGCCAGATCACCCAGATGTTCAACGGAATCAACGTTGCCACCGGCCTGGCGCGGCCGGTGGATGCGTGGATCTATGACCGGGTGGAACTGGTCGGTGGCCCTTCCTCCCTGATCAACGGGGCCGGCTCCGTGGGCGGCTCGCTGAACTACGTGACCAAGTTGGCGACCCGCGAGGAACACGCTGCCGAAGGCCAACTGACCTATGGCAGCTACGACACCGCCGGCATGGCCTTCGGCGTGAATCATGCCCTGACGGAACCGGGCGCCGAGGTGCAGCACTACGCGCGCCTGGATGTCAGCCGCAACACCAATCACAGCTACATCGACCGCGCTCAACGCGATGCCTGGAGCCTGGCGTTTTCCCTGCTCAGCGACCTCACCCCCAACCTGTCCCACACCCTGGCCCTGGAGTATCAGGATGAGCATGAAGACAGCCCGTATTGGGGCACGCCCGTGCTCAACCCCAAGGCCGGCGAGTTGAAAATCGACACACATAACCGTTTCAACAACTACAACGTCGCAGACGGTCGTTATGAGCAGCGCACGCTGTGGGCACGCTCGATCATCGACTACCGGATCAACGACAGCACCACGCTGAAAAACACCCTCTACCATCTCGACAGCCAACGCGACTACCGCAACCTGGAGACCTACCAGTACAACGCCAATAACAGCGCGCTGAACCGCTCCACCGCCTACCAGGTGCGCCATCAAGGCGAACAGAACGGCAACCAGTTCGAGCTGCGCCATGACGCCCGTGTCTTTGGCCTGTCGACCACATGGTCAGGCGGCGTTGAGTACAAGGTCAACAGCACCACCAACACGCCTTGGAATGTGCCGGGCAACAGCACGGTGGATCCGAACGCCTACAACCCCGGGCACTTCTACGACCTACCGCGAACCCAGGAGAAGTTCGGTAAGGACAAGACCAATGAAGTCACGACCAAAGCGCTGTTCGTAGAAAACCGACTGGGCCTCACCGACAAACTCGCGTTGCTCACCGGCCTGCGTTATGACGCCATCGACCTGGATGTGACCAACCACCGCGCAGTCACGGCCACCAACCCGCGGCACTTCAAGCGCAGTTGGGAGCCGGTAACCGGCCGTGTGGGCCTGACCTACCAGTTTGTCCCATCGGCAAATGTGTACGTGCAGTACAGCACCGCCGCCGAGCAACCGAACACCACCACGCAGGTGTTCGATGTATCGACCGGCAAACAGTGGGAAGTGGGCAGCAAGTTTGACTACCTGGATGGGCGTGGCTCAGCCACCGTCGCCGCCTACCGGATCGAGCGCAAGGATTTTGCCGTCACCGACCCGCAGGACCCGACCAGCAGCATCCCGGTCGGCGCGCAGTCGTCCAAGGGCCTCGAGCTGGCCAGTTCGCTGCGCCTCACGCCGAGGTTACTGGCAGAGGGCAACTTCGCCTGGGTGGCGGCCGAGTACGACGAGTTCAACGAGAAGATCGCCAGCGGCGCGGTGGTTTCGCGCAAGGGCAATACGCCGACCAACGTGCCCAAGCGCGTAGGTAATCTGTGGTTGACGTATGATTTCGCCGAGGACTGGCAAGGCGGCGTAGACGCACGTTATGTCGCCGAGGTGTATGCGGATAACGCCAATACGATGACCGTGCCCGCTTACACCCTGTTTGGCACGTTCCTGCGCTACAAGGTGGATGCTCACACCTCGGTCACTGGCCGGGTGCGTAACTTGACCAATGAGGTGTATGCCGAATTTGCCCATGTGTCGCCGGCTTATTACCTGGGCTCGCCGAGAACCTTCGAGGTGGCGCTGCAAACCCGCTTCTAAACCTGTAATGCAATCAACTGTGGGAGCGGGCCTGCTCGCTCCCACAGTTTGACCTTCAGCAGGTAGCAAGACTTACTTCAAGCTTGCCTCCACCTTCCCCGCCACATCCTCCGGTAACCAGGCCTTCCACACTTCAGGGTGCTGTTTCATGAACACCTGAGCCACCTCCCGTGGCGGTGTGTGCTTCTCGCTCATGCTCGCCAAGGCTTTATTCAGCGGCTCAATCGGAAATTCGACTTTCTCGAAAACCGCCGCTATCTGCGGATGTTCCTTCTGGAACGGGGTAGACACACCAATGCTCAACTTGGACGCCAGGGACCGCGTAGGTTTCGGATCGGGATTATCCGCATCCGTCAGCGTTTTCCAGGCTTCGGCATCGAACGGTGGCTCTTCCAACTGGATCAACTTATAGCGGCCCATCAAGGGCGTCGGCGACCAGTAGTAAAACAACACCGGCTTGCCCCGGCGGATCGACGAGGCAATTTCGGCATCCAGCGCCGCCCCCGAACCACTGCGGAAGTTCACGTAGCTGTCGTCAAGGCCATAAGCCTTGAGCTTCTGCTTGTTGACCACTTCCGAGGTCCAGCCGATGGGGCTGTTGAGAAAGCGCCCTTTGCCAGGCGATTCCGGATCCTTGAACACGTCCTTGTAACGGGCCAGGTCCTTCACGCTCTTAAGGTCCGGCGCCAGGGGCTTGATGCCTTTGGCGGGATCACCCTTGACCACGTATTCCGGCACCCACCAACCCTCAGTGGCACCTTTGACCGTATCGCCCAGGCCGACAACCTTACCCTCGGCTTCGGCTTTGACCCACACCGGGCTGCGTCCGGCCCACTCTTCACCGATGACTTGGATGTCGTCCTTGGCCAAGGCGGTTTCCAGGGTAATGGTGGTGCCGGGCAAGGTGTCGGTGGGCAGGTCATAGCCCTTCTCGACAATCACCCGCAGTATTTCGGTGATCAGGCTGCCGCTTTCCCAGTTCAGGTCGGCAAAGTGTACCGGCGCCTGCGCGGCCGACACTGACAGGCTCATGGCCGTCAACGAGGCCGCCAACAGCGTTCTCAATCCTTTCATCCCCTTGCACCTCGCGATATCGCAGCAAACAACGGACGGCTTTGCTGACTATGCGCGAAGCCTCTGAATAGTTAAGTCAACTCAACTGTAGTAGAGGTTCCGGGAGATAGGAGATGTTCGCTGTATTTGCTGGTTATTCGCTGGCCTTGAATGTCACCAGCTCACCCTTGCGCCACTTGGCGGCCTTGCCGGTCACGGCCTTGAGGGTTTTGGTCAGGCCTTCCTGCAGTTGTTCGTTGGCCGCAAACACCAGCATCACGCTGTGGCCTTCCTTGAAGACGATGCCATGGCCATCGGTCGTCGACACAAAGGCGTAGTCGCCCAGGCCATACACCGTCAACTTGATATCGCGGAACTTGAGTTCGAACTTGCCACCTTCACGACTGGGCAGTACCGCAGCACGAAAATGGTCACCCACCTTGAGCTCCAGGCGCGGTTTGTCATCCACGACCATCGCCGCCTCGGTGTCTATTTCGGCGACGTAGATGCCTTCTGGCGTCTGCTCAGTGATGTAAACGAAACGGGATTGAAACTGCTTGACCAACTTTGCGCGCAAATCGCCCAGCACGAACAACGCGTGCATATCCAGATTACTGACTGCCAAGGAAACGCCCCCACATCGAAAAGAGCGCTGTCCGCCAGAGCGGGCAGCACAAAAAAACGGCCATCTCGGCACGATCACACAACACATTCATAGAAAAACTGAAGAAGATCTCGCGGCTGCGTCCCAAGACTAGTACAGACGTACACAATGAGCCGTGTGCAAGGTCATCAGCCTTCGCAGGAGATCACAGGTTCAATAACCAGAGAATACCGGTCGACCCGCTTCAGAGAATAACGCCCTTAAAAAACGCAGTTTCCGACAATTCAAACACACCAAGAAAGCCTGGCATGGAACCAACGGCCGACTGCCGACGACAATACTAAAACAGCAACGCGGGTTAAAACCACCTGAAACGCTGCTGCTGGGTCAACAAAGATCGATCGACAGGAGCTGACCATGCAACGACGCCCAAACGACGCTACGTCTTCCCGAACTCGCTCATCGCTTCAGGACGAACACCAATACTACTGCCTGCACAGTCCCGACGGGTACCCCAATTCTATTCTTTACCAGGTAGTACCGGCCGGAAGAAACTTCTTTCATATCCGCGAAGTCACCAGCGGCAGGATCAAAGGCTTTCGCAGCGACCATATCCAGGCCTGCGAACTGGCCAAGCGCCTGGAGGCCTCCCTGCACGACGGGATCGTTTCGTCACCCGGATGACTTTACTGCGCCGCCGCCCCTCAACAACTGCCATACTGGCCTGTCCATTGAAATTGGCCCCGTTCGGGTCAGGTTTCATCAGCGCAGTTGGTTACCTCGAAGGGAAGGCTATACGTGACGGAATTTGATATTGGCGAGTTTTTCATCCACGGCGACGCAAGGGAAGTAGACGGTGAGTTTCAAGCAGTGATCGTGATGCGCGCCAAGCCACCGTTGACCACCGTCACCACGCACCAGGTTGAAAAGGACCGTTGGTTCAAGACACTGGATACCGCTGCCACCGCGGGGAAAGAATCCGCCCTGGCGCTCAAGACCGCAGTGGATTCAGGGGCGCTGACCTCCTGACAATCCGATAGAACTCTACCGCGCCGCAAGCCTCCCATGCATAACCATCCTAAAACCCGCAGGGAGACTGATATGGACGCGCCACTACCGACACTCGAAACGTTATTTGAACAACTGGGCCTGGACTCGTCGCCGCAAGCCATCGACGCCTTCATTGCCGCGCACCCGCTGAGTGACGACGTCAAGTTGATCGACGCGCCGTTCTGGACGCCGCAACAGGCTCAGTTTCTCAAGGAAGAACTGCGTGAAGACGCCGAATGGGCCATCTGCGTGGATGAGCTCAACCAGCGCCTGCATCAACCTCGGTAACCCCCTCGCCGCAGGCCGCCTGCAGCTCGCAGGCGCTTGCACAAGCGCCTAACGCACAGCCTTCGCCCCCTCCGGCTTATAACCCAGACGCAAGCCACCCCAATGCCGCCCACGAACCATGATCGGCACCGACAGGTCGTGCATCAGCTCGCCCGTATCGCGGGTATAGGTCTGTAACAGCACCGCTTGCTGATGGCTGCCACAGCGAATCCCGGTACGGTCCTCGAACTTGCGCTTGGTGCGATTCTGCACCGCATCCACCTGGGCATCTCCGGTCAGCGCCTGGGAAAACGCCTTGTTGTGGGTCGGCACATAGCCCTGGGGGGTGCAGGCAATCGCAAACACCAACCCCTCGTGACGCGGCAGCAGCGCCTCCTGAATCGCCGGCAACACCTGGTCGGTGTAACCGTCGAAACGCGTGTGGTACTTGCTCGGGCTGGTTTTGGGGATTGGCGTGTAGCTGCGGTCGAACAGGTCGTCCAGGCTGATGCGGCTTTGCTGCACGTCTGCCTCGAACTGCGCGGCAATGCGGCTGGCCCCTTCGCGCGCCAGGTCGTAGACACGCTGGTGATAGTCATCCAGCCCGACCTCGGCGAGGCGTTCGCTGATGGTTTCGGCCTGCCCCTCCATTTGCACGGCGGCGTCGGCCAGTTGGCGGGTTTGCTGGTCGCTCACGTCCAGGTCGCTGCGCATCTGCTCAACGGCGTGGAACAGGCTATCGAGTTGGGCGCGGTTGGTGTCCGTGCCCTGGGCGATCTCACTGACCTGCCCTTCCACATCCGCTGCCAGGCTGGCGATGCTGTGCAATTGCTCGCCGGCCTGCTCCACTTGCTCGACACCGATGTGCAAATCCGCCGACAACTGGCGAATCTGCTCCACCACCTGGGCCGTCCGTTGCTGGATATCCGCCACCATCACCCCGACTTCATCGGTGGCCGTGGCGGTACGACCAGCCAGCCCGCGCACTTCGTCCGCCACCACGGCAAACCCGCGCCCATGCTCGCCGGCCCGCGCCGCTTCAATGGCGGCGTTAAGCGCCAGCAAGTTGGTCTGGCTGGCGATGGACTGGATCACCAGGGTGACGCGCTGGATTTCTTCGCTACGCTGACTCAAGGCCTCGATCAGCTCGCGGCTGGCGTTGGCACGCTGGCTTAGCTGGTGCATGCGGGTGATCGACTGGGCCAGCACCTCACGACCTTCAGTGCTGCGCTGATGGGCCTGGCTGGCGGCCGCCAAGGCCTCACGGCTGAGTTGGGAGGTGATCTTCTCGGTGCCGATCATCACTTCGGCATTGTCGACAATCTGCTTGGCCGCGCTCAATTGCGACTGCACGCGCGCAGCCAGTTGCTTGACCGAATAGGCCACGCCGGCGGCGGACAGTGCGTTATGGCTGGTGGTATAGGAGAGGTCGCGGGTCAGCTCGCCCATCGCATCGGCGGCATCAGACTGCGCAATCACAGGCTTGGGACTTTTGAGGCGGGGCAACCAGATGACCAGCAAGGCCAATGGCAGGCAGAGATACAGCGGCAGGCTGGCCAACGCAAGGCCCAGCAGGACCAGCACCAGGGCGGTGCTCTGCAAGAGCGGCATCAACCAGCCGGGCAACCCGCGCACCACCGCACCGGGCGGCACTGCTGCGCCCATCAGAGTTCCGTCTCCAGCCATCTTCGTTACCCCGCTGCTTGTCGTTATTGTGTCTGCATTAAACGCCACTATCGGGCCATTATCCATGGGCCTTTAGTGGGGTAGCTTGCAGCAGATCAATAGACGGGGTGTAACGGGTTTTTCTCTGGGGAGCCGCGTACACGGCCCCTCAGCTTCACCACATCAGGCTTGGCGCTGATGCTTGTCGATCTGCTCGTGGCGCTCTTGCGCTTCGATGCAGTACTTGGTGGTCGGGCTGATCAGCAGGCGCTTGAGGCCGATAGGCTCGCCGCTGTCATCGCACCAGCCAAAGGAATCTTCCTTGATGCGTTCCAGTGCGCGCTCAAGTTGCGGCAGCATGCGCTGGTCGCGATCGATGGCGTTTACCAGCCAGGTGCGCTCTTCTTCCACGGAAGCAGCGTCGGCCGGGTCAGCCGGGGTGTCCAGGCTTTCAATGGCGATACGGTTCTGTTCAATGCGCTCGTGGTGCTCCACTTTCATGTCTTGCAGCAACTGCTCAAAAAAAGCGTGCTGTTCGGCATTCATGTAGTCATCCGCCGGCATGGCCAGCAACTTTTCCTTTGTCATTGATTTCTCTATAAAAAAATACGTGCATTAAGGCGAATTAGGGAGCGTTCCGGCCGAC
>Ga0308161_1000655_pt1 | contig 50432 bp, 37 predicted proteins | sample PhyFR2_FD_201034 | JGI IMG/M metagenome (GOLD analysis project Ga0308161, IMG submission 201034) | Phyllosphere microbial communities from UC Gill Tract Community Farm, Albany, California, United States - DLSLF.R2 | ecosystem: Host-associated > Plants > Phyllosphere > Unclassified | place: USA...
CAGTAACAGTGCGGGCAACAGCGCCAGCGACACCCAGGCAATTACCGTAACCGGCCCGGCGGCGGAAACGCCGACCCTCACCATCGGCACTTTTGCCGGTGACAACATTCTTGACGCCGATGAGAAAAGCAGCAGCCAGGCCATTTCCGGCACCACCACCAACGTTGAGGCGGGCAGAACCGTTACCATCACGCTGGGCGGCGTTACCTATACCGCGACGGTGGGCGCGGACGGCAGCTGGAGCGTATCGGTACCCCCGTCAGCTCTCCAGGCGCTGGCAAACGGCAGCACCACCATCAGCGCAACGGTCAGTAACAGTGCGGGAAGCAATGCTAATGACACACTGAATATTACGGTGAACGGCGATGCGGGCGAACCACCGACCCTCTCACTGGATGATTTTGCCGGTGACAATGTGCTGGATGGCGCAGAGAAGCAAATCGACCAGACACTGAGCGGCACTACCACCAATGTCGAAGCGGGCAGAACCGTTACCATTACGCTGGGCGGAGTGACTTACACTGCGCTGGTGCAGGATGATGGCAGCTGGAGCGTGGTGGTGCCATCACAGGCACTGGCAGCGCTGGCGACCGGAACCATCACGATCAGCGCCAGCGTCAGCAATGCAGCAGGCGATACGGCCAGCGACAGCAGTTCACTGATCGTCCAGCCTGATACCAGCGGCAGTATTGCGCTTGAACCGATCAGCGAGGATGGCTATCTCAATGCGACCGAAGCGCAATCGCCGCTGATCATTAGCGGTACTACCACCGGCGTTGCAGAAGGAAGCACAGTTACCGTTAGCTTTAACGGTGCCAGTTATAGCGCGATCGTCGGCGCGGATGGCCGCTGGAGTACCACTATTCCTGCCTCCGTGCTGAGTGCACTGGAAGATGGCACGCTGAATGTGATCGCCAGCGTCACCGATAGCGCGGGCAACACCGTAACTAACAGCGTTCAGCTGAATGTCATCATCAATAACCTGCCGGACGCCAGCATCGATCCGCCGTTTGGCGGCGACGGGGTGCTCAACGGCGATGAGGCGGGCAGCGACCAGACTATTGGCGGCAACACCGGGGTGACCGGGCCGGGGCAGACGGTGGTGGTGACCATCGGCGACAACGACTATCCGGCGACGGTGGGCAGTGACGGCAGCTGGACGGTGACGATCCCGGCGGCTGACCTCGGCAGCCTGCCGCAGGGCAGCGGCAACCCGATCACGGTGGTGGTCACCGATCCGGCGGGCAATACCGGCACCTCAACCACGCCGGTGCTGGTGGATACCGTCGCGCCGGTGCTGGCGCTGGACGGGCCGGTTTCCGGCGACGGCTACCTGAACGCGCAGGAGCAGGGCGAGCCGCTGACCATCAGCGGCAGCGGCGAGGCGGGCGCGGCGATTGTGGTGACGCTGAACGGCGGGCAGTACAGCGCCACGGTCGGCGGCAACGGCCTGTGGAGCATTGATATTCCGGCCGCCGACCTTGGCAATATTCCGGACGGCAGCTACAGCGTGGTGGTGACCGCCACCGACGGCGCGGGCAACGTCAGCACGATCAACAGCCCGCTGACGGTGATTGCCGATCCGGCGAATCAGCCGGCGATTACCCTCGATCCGTTCGCCGGCGACGGCGTGCTGGACGGGGCGGAGCAGCAGGTCGATCAGCAACTGAGCGGCTCGACCACCAACGTGCAGGCGGGACAGGTGATTACCGTCACGCTGGGCGGGGTGAACTATACCGGCGTGGTGGCCGCCGACGGCAGCTGGTCGGTGACGGTGCCGGCCAGCGCGCTGGCGGGGCTGGGCAACGGCACGCAGAACTTCAGCGTCAGCGTCAGTGACGCGGCGGGCAACAGCGCCAGCCGCGACGGCAGTTTCGAGGTGGACGACACGATAGCCGCGCTGGCGTTCGATCCGATCAGCGAGGACGGCTATCTCAACGCGGCGGAGGCGCAGAGCGACCTGACGATCAGCGGCACCTCCGGCAACGTGGCGGCGGGCAGCATCGTCAGCGTTGAGCTGGGCGGCAATACCTACACCGCTGTGGTCGGTGCCGACGGCAGCTGGAGCGCCACGGTGCCCGCCGGCGTGCTGGCCGGACTGGCGGACGGCCTGTTAACCCTGACCGCCACCACGCCGGGAGCGAACGGCACGACCATCTCGGCCAGCGGCACGCTGATTGTTGCGATCAATAACCTGCCGGACGCCAGCATCGATCCGCCGTTTGGCGGCGACGGGGTGCTGAACGGCGATGAGGCGGGCAGCGACCAGACTATTGGCGGCAACACCGGGGTGAGCGGGCCGGGGCAGACGGTGGTGGTGACCATCGGCGACAACGACTATCCGGCGACGGTGGGCAGTGACGGCGGCTGGACGGTGACGATCCCGGCGGCTGACCTCGGCAGCCTGCCGCAGGGCAGCGGCAACCCGATCACGGTGGTGGTCACCGATCCGGCGGGCAATACCGGCACCTCAGTCACGCCGGTGCTGGTGGATACCGTTGCGCCGGTGCTGGTGCTGGACGGGCCGGTTTCCGGCGACGGCTACCTGAACGCGCAGGAGCAGGGCGAGCCGCTGACCATCAGCGGCAGCGGCGAGGCGGGTGCGGCGATTGTGGTGACGCTGAACGGCGAGCAGTACAGCGCCACGGTCGGCGGCAACGGCCTGTGGAGCATTGATATTCCGGCCGCCGACCTTGGCAATATTCCGGACGGCAGCTACAGCGTGGTGGTGACCGCCACCGACGGCGCGGGCAACGTCAGCACGATCAACAGCCCGCTGACGGTGATTGCCGATCCGGCGAATCAGCCGGCGATTACCCTCGATCCGTTCGCCGGCGACGGCGTGCTGGACGGGGCGGAGCAGCAGGTCGATCAGCAACTGAGCGGCTCGACCACCAACGTGCAGGCGGGACAGGTGATTACCGTCACGCTGGGCGGGGTGAACTATACCGGCGTGGTGGCCGCCGACGGCAGCTGGTCGGTGACGGTGCCGGCCAGCGCGCTGGCGGGGCTGGGCAACGGCACGCAGAACTTCAGCGTCAGCGTCAGTGACGCGGCGGGCAACAGCGCCAGCCGCGACGGCAGTTTCGAGGTGGACGACACGATAGCCGCGCTGGCGTTCGATCCGATCAGCGAGGACGGCTATCTCAACGCGGCGGAGGCGCAGAGCGACCTGACGATCAGCGGCACCTCCGGCAACGTGGCGGCGGGCAGCATCGTCAGCGTTGAGCTGGGCGGCAATACCTACACCGCTGTGGTCGGTGCCGACGGCAGCTGGAGCGCCACGGTGCCCGCCGGCGTGCTGGCCGGACTGGCGGACGGCCTGTTAACCCTGACCGCCACCACGCCGGGAGCGAACGGCACGACCATCTCGGCCGATGGCACGCTGATTGTTGCGATCAATAACCTGCCGGACGCCAGCCTGGATATACCGTTTACCGACGGCATACTGAATGGCGATGAGTCGCAGAGCGATCAAACCCTGAGTGGCAACACCGGTGTAACCGGGCCGGGGCAGAGCGTTATCGTGACTGTCGGCGGCAACGATTATCCGGCGCTGGTAAATAGTGACGGCAGCTGGAGCGTATTGATCCCATCAGATGTATTGCAGGCGTTACCGGACGGCAGCAGCAATATCGTGGTGGTAGTCAGCGATGCGGCGGGCAATACCAGTACGTCAACCACGCCAGTTACGGTAGATACTCTGGCTCCGGGCCTCAGCATTGAGCCGATCTCTGATGATGGCCTGATAAATGCCAGCGAGCAGAATCAACCGCTGACCATTGAAGGCAGCGCAGAGGCGGGTGCCACCGTAACGATTACCTTAAACGGCATCGATTATCCGGCTACCGTTGATAACAATGGTGACTGGAGAGTCAATATTCCGGCGGCAGTGCTGCAAGGGCTGGATGATGGCGACTACGCAGTGACGGTGACCGCCACCGATGTCGCCGGTAACAGCACGACGCAAACCAGCAGTGTTACGCTGATCACCGCAGATCCGACCTTTACACTGGCACCGGTTGCCGGTGATGGCATCCTTAACAGCGTCGAACAGGGACAGCCACTGACGCTGAATGGCACCGGTACGCCGGGCGACAGCGTCAGCGTCACGCTAAATGGTAAGAACTACACGGCTATCGTGGCGGGAAATGGCGCGTGGTCACTGGTTGTGCCGACCGGTGATCTGGCTGCGCTGGCTGACGGCAGCAGTTACACCGTTGCGGTGACCGTCACCGATGCGGCAGGCAATACGGCGACGCAGCAGAGTGCCCTGGCGGTGGATACTACCGCGCCGAACTTTACCCTTAATCCGGTGGCCGGTGACGGCATTCTTAATGCCAGCGAGCAGAGCGAGCCACTGCTGATTAGCGGCAGCGGCACTACCGGCGATAGCATCACCGTGACACTCAATGGGAAAGAGTATGCCGCAACCGTTGGGGCGAACGGTCAATGGTCAGTACAGATACCGCCGGATGATCTGGCGGCACTTAACGATGGCGACTACACCCTGAGTGTCGGCGTCAGCGATGCGGCGGGCAACACCAGCACGCAAACCACGCTGCTGACGGTGGATACCGCCGGGCCTTTACTGACGGTCGATCCGATTGCCGAAGACGGTGTGGTTAACGCCACTGAACAAGGGCAGCCGCTGGCGATCGGCGGCACCGCCAGCGCCGGAGACACGATTACCGTCACGCTGAATGGTCAGGAGTACACCACTACCGTCGGCAGTAATGGCGAGTGGAGTGTCAATATTCCGGCCTCAGCGCTGTTAGCACTCGATGATGGCGACTACCCATTCACCGTGACCGCCAGCAATGCCAGTGGTAACAGCACCACTGAGACCAGCACGCTGAGCGTGGATACCGCCGCGCCTGCCTTAAGCGTCGAGCCCATTTCTGGCGATGGCTATCTGAACAGCGCCGAGCAGGGCGAAACCCTGATGATAAATGGCAGCGGTGATGCTGGCGACAGTATTACGGTGACGCTGGACGGCGTAGATTATCCGGCGCTTGTTGGCAGCAACGGGCAATGGAGTGTGGATATTCCGCCTACCGCACTGGCCGGGCTGGCAGATGGCGATTATACCGTCAGTGTTACGGTCATCGATACGGTAGGGAATACTACCACCGTCACCCGTCCACTAACGGTCGCGGCCGATCCGGCCAATCAACCGACCATCAGTGTCGATCTGTTTACCGGCGACGGCGAATTGAATGGCGCTGAGCAGGGCGAAGATCAACGGCTTACCGGGACGACCAGTAATGTACAGGCCGGGCAAACCGTCATCGTCACGCTAAACGGTGTGGAATTTACCGGTCTGGTGCAGTCAGGTGGCGGCTGGAGCGTGCTGATCCCTTCATCGGCGTTTGCCGGTTTGCAGAACAGTACGCAAACTTTTACCGTCACCGTCAGTGATGCGGCGGGGAATACCGCCAGCGCCAGCGAACAGTTTACCGTTGATAATAGTTTCAGCGCGCTGGCGATTGGCATTATCAGTGGTGACGACTACCTGAATGCCACCGAAGCACAGTCCGATCTGACCATCAGCGGCAGTTCGAATAATGTCGCTGCGGGCAGCATTGTCACCGTAACCTTTAATGGCGTGGAATACAGTGCGACCGTCGGTGCGGATGGCAAGTGGAGCGCCAATATTCCGGCGGCGGCACTGGCAAGTTTACCGGATGGTCAACAAGTCATTACCGCGACCACCACGGATATCAATGGCAATACGCTGAGCAGCGAAACCACGCTGAATGTGCTGATCAACGACCTGCCACAGCCAACGCTGGATACGCCATTCGGCGATGGTGTGCTGAGTGGTGATGAAGCTGATAATCCGCAAACCCTGACGGGTAGCACCGGGGTGGCAGGCAACGGGCAGAGCGTCACGGTAAATGTTGGCGGCGTGGATTATCCGGCTACCGTTGATGGTGACGGAAACTGGACGGTCACGGTGCCGTCAGCGGCATTACAGAATCTGCCGGACGGCAGCAGCAATGTGGTCGTCACGGTAAGCGATATTGCTGGCAACAGCAGCAATTTAATCACGCCGGTAACGATAGACACCACGCCACCGGATATTATGATTAACCCAATTTCGGGCGACGGACTGATCAATGCCAGCGAGCAGAATCAACCGTTAACCGTCAGCGGTACAGCAGAAGCGGGCAGCACGGTAATTATTACGCTGAATGGCGTCGATTATCCGGCGACGGTGGCGGCCAACGGCAGCTGGAGTGCAACCCTGCCGGCGACGGCATTGCAGGCGCTGGGTGATGGTGTATACGATATCAGCGTCACGGCGACCGATGCCAACGGCAACAGCGACACGGCGCTCAGCCCGTTCACCCTCGATACCAGTGCGCCAGCCTTTACCCTCGGCACGCTGGCGGGTGATGGCATCCTGAATGCCAGTGAACAGCAACAACCCCTGGCGATTAACGGCAGCGGAACCGCCGGTGATAGCGTTAGCGTAACGCTTAATGGCACGGTCTACAGCACAATCGTCGGGCCAAATGGTCAATGGTCGGTCAGTGTACCGGCCGACGATCTGGCCACGCTGACTGACGGCAGTTATCCACTCAGCGTCACGGTCAGTGATGCTGCGGGCAACAGCACCACGCAGCAATCCAGCCTGGCGGTGGATATCAGCCCACCGGCTCTGGCGTTTAACACGCCATCCGGCGATGGCATTCTTAACAGCGCCGAACAGGGTCAGCCGCTGCTGTTAAGCGGTAGCGGCAGCGCGGGCGATAACGTGACCGTTACCCTGAATGGCAAAACGTATCAGGCAACAGTTGGCGTTAATGGCAACTGGTCGCTGGAAGTCCCGGCGGCGGATCTGGCGGCGCTGGATGAGGGCGCGAATCCGCTCAGCGTGACAGCACGCGATGCGGCGGGTAATACCACCACACTGCAAAGTAATCTGACGCTGGACAGCGGGCAGCCAACGCTGACGGTGGCCGTGGATATTTTTGCTGGCAACGGCATTGTCGATGACGCGGAATCGCGGGTTGATCAGCTGCTGACCGGTACGACTACTAATGTCGAGGCCGGGCAAATTGTGACGGTGACGCTGGCTGGCGTCAGCTACAGCGGCGTGGTGCAGAGCAGCGGTGCCTGGAACGTGACCATTCCGGCCGGGGCGATGGCCGGACTGAGTGATGGCAGCCAGAACCTGACGGTCAGCGTCAGTAACGTGGCGGGCAACAGTGTTGTTGTTAACGGCAATTACACCATTAACACCAGCGGCAGCAGCCTGGCCATTGAACCGATCAGTGGCGATGGCTATCTGAACGCCAGCGAACAGCTGGCGGCGCTCGAAATCGCTGGACAGACCAGTAATGTCCTGCCGGGTACGCTGGTGCAGGTCACGGTCAATGGCGTCAGTTATAACGCCACCGTCAGTGCCGACGGCAGCTGGACAGCGATTGTCCCTGCCGGAGCGCTGGCAGGCGTCGTCGATGGTCCGCTAAATATCAGTGCAACGGTCAATGATGCGGCCGGTAATCCGCTGACCGCGACCTCAACGCTCAATGTGCTGGCTAATCCGCAACTGGCGGTCAGCATTGATCCACCATTTGGTGACGGCTCGCTTAACACTGAGGATGTCGAAAATAATGGCATCCTGACCGGCAGCACAGGCGTCAGCGGCGATGGGCAGACGGTTAGCGTCAGTTTTGGCGGTAACGACTATACCGGCACGGTTGCCAGCGATGGCAGCTGGAGCGTCACTATTCCGGCGCCAGTGCTGGAAACGTTACCGCAGGGCAATACACCTTTTGTCGTCACAGTGGGCGATATTGCCGGGAATACCGCCAACGGCAGCGACAGTGTGCTGGTCGATACGCTGCCACCGCTATTGCAGGTTAATACGCTGTCCGGCGATGGCGTGCTGAATGCCAGCGAGCAGGGGCAGCCTTTGCCCGTCAGCGGCACCGGCGAAGCGGGAGCGGAAATTACCGTCAGCCTGAATGGTACTGATTACACCACCAACGTGGCCGCTAACGGTAGCTGGACGCTGACTATCCCCGCGGCGGATCTCGGCGAGCTGGTCGATGGCGACTATAACCTGACGGTTATCGCGACCGATGCCGCAGGTAACAGCACTCAGCAGAACAGCCCGCTGACGGTTAAAGCCGATGCCGATAATCTGCCGGTCATCAGTATTGATACCTTTGCCGGCAACAATATTGTTGATGGTGCCGAGCAGCAAACGGCTCAGACGCTGTCGGGCGTCGCCACAAATGTTGAAGCAGGTCAGACGGTCACCATTACGCTGGATGGCCAGATCTATACCGCGCAGGTGCAGCCAAGCGGTGCCTGGAGCGTGTTAATCCCATCCGCTGCGCTACAGGCGCTGGCTAACGGCACGGCCAGCTTTACCGTGGCGGTCAGTGATATCGCAGGCAATACCGCCAGCAACAGCCTTGATATTGAGGTTAACAGTGCGGCATCCGGGCTGGCGGTGGATACCCTGAGTGACGACGGCTATCTGAATGCGGCGGAAGCGGCGGAAGATCTGCTGATCAGCGGGACGTCGGAGAATGTTCCGCAGGGCAGCACCGTCACCATCAACTTCAACAATCAAACTTTCACTGCCGAAATTGGCGCCAATGGTGTCTGGAGCGTGCTGATCCCACCGGCCTCGCTGGCGGGCTTGCCGGATGGTCCGGCCATCATCAATGTCAGCGCAGTGGACGCGGCAGGCAATGCGGTCAGCAGCACGGCGACACTGAATGTGCTGGTTAATCAACTGCCGGATGCCACTATTCAGCCGCCGTTTGGTGATGGCGTGCTGAATGCGGCAGAAGCGGGCAGCGATCAGCCATTACGTGGCAGTACTGGCATCAGCGGAGACGGGCAAACGGTCAGCGTCACGATTGACGGTAACAGTTATAGCGGCACGGTGGATGGCGACGGCAACTGGACGGTAAATCTGCCGACGGCAGTATTACAGGCGCTGGCAGAAGGCGACAGCAGTGCACAGGTCACGGTGACCGATGCCGCTGGCAACAGCAGCACGATTGATGCGCCGTTTAGCGTGGATCGTGAAGCACCGGTGTTAATCATCGATACGATTGCCGGTGATGACCGGGTTAATGCGCTGGAGTCGGTCGCTGCGATTAGCGTTTCCGGCAGCACCAGTGCTGAGGAAGGGCAAGTTGTCACCATTACCCTAAACGGCCAGACGTATAACGCTATCGTGGATGCCAGTGGTGACTGGAGCGTTGATTTGCCAGCAGGCGCGTTGGCAGGTATTGCTAACGGCAGCTACACCCTGACCGCCACGGTCAGCGATGCGGCGGGCAATCCGGTAACCACAACCAGCGAAATTGAGGTCGAAACCGCCCCGCTGGTGCCGACACTGGATACCCCATTCACCGATGGCTATCTCAATATCGACGAAGCGGAAACGGTCCAGACGCTGACTGGCACCACCGGCGCAACCGGTGACGGTCAATCGGTGGTGGTCAGTCTTGATGGTAACGATTATACCGCCACGGTCGATGCCGACGGCAACTGGTCGCTGGAGCTGGATGCGGGCACGCTGCAAGGGCTGGCGAGCGGTAATCTGCCGATTGTGGTAACGGTGACCGATAATGCCGGAAACCAGGGTGTCGCTAACAGCAATGTCAGTGTCGATTTCGATGCGCCTACGCTGGATATCAATGATATTGCTGGCGATAACATTATTAATGCCGCTGAGGCATTACAGGTGGTCGCGGTCAGCGGTACCGCGTCGCTCAGTGAGGCAGGCCAGCAGATTACGGTGCTGTTTAACGGGCAAAGCTATCAAACCCTGGTACAGAATAACGGTAACTGGAGCGTTAATCTGCCAGTCAGCGCGCTACAGGGGCTGGCGGACGGTGACTATCCGGTCAGCGTCTCGCTGACCGATGTGGCAGGTAATACCACCACCGTGGAACAAACCCTGACCGTTGATGCCAGCGTCGCTAATCTGCCGACGCTAAGCATCAATGCGGTGTCCGATGATGACTATATTAATCAGGCCGAGTCGGGCGAAGCGCTGGAAATCAGCGGAACCAGCAGCAATCTGGAAGCGGGGCGCACGGTCAGTATTGTCCTGAACGGTCAAACCTATAGCGCAACCGTGGATGCCGACGGTAACTGGAGCGCTACTGTACCTGCCGCTGAGGTAGGCGCACTGGCAGACGGCGTGCAAACCATCACCGCCAGCGCCAGCGACAGTTCCGGCAACCCGGCGAGCAACACCCATACGGTAACGGTAATTGCCGATGCCGGATCACAGCCACTGCTAACGATTAACCCGGTCAGCGGTAATGATATCGTCAATGCCCAGGAAGCCAACAGCCCGCTGGTAATCAGCGGCAGCAGCCAGCGGATCCCCGATGGCGGCACGATCGTGGTCACGCTAAATGGCAATACCTATAATGCCACCGTCGATGCTAACGGCAGCTGGACCACCACTATTCCGGCGATCGATGTGCAGGATCTGGATCAGGGCAGCAATACTGTTACCGCTACCGGGCAGGATATTGCCGGTAACAGCGCCGATGCCAGCCACGACTTTATTGTCGACAGCGAAGCACCGCTGCTGGATATCGCGCTGGATGTCGGGCTGGACGGTATTCTCAATCTGGCTGAAGCGCTGGCCGGATTGTTGGTGAATGGTTCCACCGAAGCGGGATTAACCGTGACGGTGACGCTGAACAACACACAGTACAGCGCAATTGCCGATCTTAACGGCGACTGGAGCCTGAATATTCCGGCGGGAGATTTGTTGCTGCTGAATGATGGCACGCTAGAAGTAGGCGTATCAGTGACTGACTCTGCCGGTAACACCACCACTGAACTGGTCGAGCTGGATGTGGCGATCAATGCGCTGCCGCTGCTGACGATTAACACGCCGTTTATCGATGGCTTGTTAAACGCCAGCGAAGCTGCCGTCGGGCAGGTGCTCAGTGGCACCGCCACTAACCTCGCCGCCGGTACTGTGCTGGAGATTTCTGTCGGCGGCCTGACCTTTGACGGTCTGGTCGATGCTGATGGCAACTGGAGCGCCACGCTGCCAGCCGGTGCGCTGCAGGGGCTGCTCGACGGTCAGTTGCAGCTGGAAGTCAGCGCGCTGGATGCGGCGGGCAACCCGGCGGCAGTCACCACCACGGTTGATTTGCTGATTAATAACCTGCCGCTGGCCACCATCCTGCCACCGTTTGTTGATGGCGCACTGAACGCCGTTGAAGCCGGACTGAATCAGACGATTAACGGCACGACCGGTATCACCGGGCCGGGTCAGATCGTCACGCTGAACATCGACGGCGACCTGTTTAACACCACGGTGGATACCAACGGTAACTGGAGCGCGACACTGACGCCGGCGCAGTTGGCCGACCTGGGTAATGGTAATCATATTATCGAAGTGGTGGTAACTGACCGCGCGGGTAACAGTAACGAAGCGACACTCGACTTCAATGCGATTATCACCGGACTGCCGCAGCCGGTTCTGATGACGCCGTTTGTTGATGGCATTCTTAATGCGGCAGAAGCGGCCATCGGCGGAACACTGGATGGCAGCAGCGGAATTACCGGTGAGCAGACCGTTATCGTCAACATAAATGGCAGCGCGTTTCAGGCCAGCGTGGATGAAGCCACCGGCGTGTGGTCGCTGGATCTGCCTGCCAGTCTGCTGCAAGCGCTGCCGGACGGCAACTGGCCAATCAGCGTATCGGTGACCGACAGCGTCGGTAACGTTGGCAGCGTATCGGATACGGTATTGGTGGCGATTAACAACCTCCCACAACCGACGCTCAATCTGCCATTTGGCGATGGCGCACTAAACATTGCTGAAGCAGCAGCAGGTCAGCTGTTAAGCGGTAAAACCGGTATTACGGGTATTGATCAGAATGTCACGGTGGAGATTTCCGGCTTTAACGGTGACAACCCGCTGCTCGCCACGGTCGATATCAACGGCAACTGGTCACTTAATCTGACCCCGATCCAGCTGGCAACGCTGGCTGATGGTCCGCATACCCTTACCGTTACCGCCACCGATGTGGCGTTAAACAGTGCAACGATTAGCCAGCAGGTGATTTCAGCTCTGACACTACCGGATCCGATGATCGATGTCCCGTTTATCGACGGTATCCTGAATATCGCGGAAGCGGGCACAAGCCTTACTCTGACCGGCAGTACCGGTGTTGAGGGGCTGAATCAGGGTGTTCAACTGAAAATTGATGTTAACGGCCTCACCTACACCGGTATCGTTGATGCTGACGGTAACTGGGCGGTGGATATTCCGGCAGGTGCACTCAGCGGCCTGACTGACGGCACCCACAGCATTAATGTCACCGTCACAGACGGTGCCGGTAACAGCAACACGCAGAGCCTGGACTTTACCGCCGCGCTGACGCTGCCGCTGCCGACGCTGGCGCTGCCATTTGATGATGGTTTCCTGAATGCCGCCGAGCTGATGGCAGGCGGGACGCTGACCGGCACGACCGGCGTAACCGGAGCGGGCCAACAGGTGACGGTGACGCTTGCCGGAATTAACTATGACGCGACAGTGGATAATGCCGGTAACTGGACGCTCGATCTCGCCAGTGAAGTCCTGGACGGGCTGGCGCAGGGCAACACGAATCTGGCGGTTGAGGTGACCGATATTGCTGGCAACTCGGCCAATATTACCAGCAGTTTTGTGGTGGATACGCTGGCACCCGCTATCTCGATTACGCCATTCACCGGCGATAATACGCTGACCTATCTGGAAAGTCTGACCACGCAAACGCTTAGCGGCACCACCAGCGGTGCGACAACCGGCTCCATCGTCACGGTAAGCATGGGTACTGCCACTCTGACGGGCGTGGTGCAGGCGAATGGCAACTGGACGGTGAATGTCACCCCGGTAGCGATGGAGCAACTGGGTACCACCAGCGGTGTGATTGGCGTAACGGTCAGCGATGCCGCCGGTAACATCGGTAACGCCTCCATCACCGTCGCGGTCAACCTTACGCCGCCGCCAGTGGCACTGGTTACTCTGACCCCGGTTAACGGCGACAATATTATTAATGCCGCTGATGGCGTTGGTGCAGTAACGCTTAATGGTACTTACGCCAATCTCGGTCTGCTGGGGGGAACGGTCAGCGTAACGGTAAACGGAATTCCCGTCGGCACGACGCCGGTAATCGGTGATGACGGCAACTGGAGCATTAGTGTACCGAATGGCATCTTTATTGATGGTAATGCCACCGTCGCGGTTACCGCCATCGGCATCGGCGGCACCGCATCCACCACCTCGACAGTGCTGGTGGATCGCGGCATACCGACGCTGACGATTAATGCCTTTGCCACGGATGATGTGCTGAATGGCAGCGAGACGGCGGTCAGTCAGGCTATCAGCGGCAGCGCTTCGCTCAGTGAAACCGGTCGCACGGTGAATGTGATCCTTAACGGTAAAAACTACAGCGCGGTGGTGCAGGCCAATGGTAACTGGTCAGCCCTGGTTCCGGTGGCCGATTTGCAGGCACTCGGCCAGGGCGTGCAGACCATTTCGGCTAGCCTCAGCGATGCTGCTGGCAATACCGGTACTGCCACTCATCTGATTGAGGTTGATACGGTCGCGCCGCTGCTACAGATCGATGCCTTGCTCGGCGATAACATCCTTAACGCGCTGGATATTCTGTTAACGCAGACCCTGACCGGTCGCGCGCCGGGCGCAGAAGGCGAAACCATTGGCCTTTACCTCGGGGATGGCAATCCGCTTGCTACCGGTATCGTTAATCCGGATGGCACCTTTAGTCTCGATCTGACGCCTGAAGTATTGGGCAGCCTGACCGAAGGCCCACTGGTATTTGGCGTGCGGGTCAGTGATGAAGCCGGTAACCGTACCGAAGCCACCCTGACCGTAAATAAAGTGGTGAACAGCGCGCTGAACCTGGTGGTGGATTCTGTTTTCGGCGATGGTTTCCTGAATGCCGCCGATACGCTGATCGGCCAGACCATCAGCGGTGTGGCGACCTCTGCGGGTATGGGTGCCATAGTGGAATTAACCCTCGGCGGCACCACGCTTAGCGCTGCGGTCGGTCAGGATGGTAAATGGGCGATTGTGGTACCGCCTAATCTGTTGCAGCTACTGGGTGACGGCGATATCGATCTGGATCTGACCCTGACCGATGCCGCGGGTAACAGCCGTACCGTCACCGAAACCGTGACGGCGATTGTTAATAACCTGCCGGTGATTGGCGATCTGACCGGGCTGTTTGGCGGCGACAATCTGCTGAATGTGGTGGAATCAACGCTGGAGCAAACCATCGGCGGCGTGATTAATGCCGCCAGCGGTTCAGTTGTGACCGTTACGCTCGGCAGTAAATCGTACCAGAGCACCGTCAATGCACTCGGCGAGTGGGGCGTCACTATTCCGCCGCTCGATCTCGGGGCATTACTCGACGGCACCCTGTCGCTGGGTGTTAGCGTGGTGGATCCGGCGGGAAATACCGCCGCCAGCTCGGTGGATGTCGGCATCTTTAATACGCAACCGAGCATCAGCCTCAGCCCAATCTTTGGCGACGGTATCCTGAATGTGATCGACTTGCTGACCGGACAAACCATCAGCGGGGTAGTTAATAACGTTGCCGCTGGCAGCATCGTCACGCTGAGTATTGGCAGCAGTACCGTCACCGCCACTGTCGGTCAGAACGGCGCGTTCAGTGCCAGTGTCGCACCGAATATTCTCGGCACCTTACTCGACGGCAATCTGACGGTGGGAGCCAGCGTGACCGATGTGGCAGGCAATACCGCCTCAACCAGCGCCGGACTGTTAGTCGACGTAACGGCACCAACGGTTACGCTAACGCCGCTGTTTGGCGATGGTCTGCTGAACGCCGCGGATGCGCTGCTCACTCAGCTGATTGGCGGTACGGTTAACGGCGCTGAGCCGGGATCAAAAGTGGTGGTGAATATTGCCGGACAAGAGTTTGTCACCAGTACGGCCGCCAACGGCAGCTTTGGTATCTCGCTCTCTCCGGCCATTCTGCAAGGTTTGCTGGATGGTAATCTGACGGTTGGCGTCACCGTGACCGACAGCGCAGGCAACACCGGTGGCGCCAGCGCCAGCGCGCTAGTAGGTATCCATAATCTGCCGGTGATTACCCTTAATCCGCTGTTTGGCGATGGCGTGCTAAATCTGCTGGAGTCGCTGGTCACCCAGACGATTAGCGGAACCATCGCTAATGTGACTGCGGGTTCCACCGTCCGGGTCAATATCGGTAATTCAACGGTTACTGCCACGGTCGGTAACAACGGGCAGTTCAGTGCACAGGTGACGCCGGATATTCTCGGCACCTTACTGAACGGCAATCTCACCGTTGGCGTCTCGGTAACGGATGTGGTCGGGAACACCACCAGCGTCAGCGCGGGCGTGCAGGTCGGTATCAGCAATCCACCAACCCTGACGCTGAATTCGGTGTTTGGTGATGGGGTGCTGAGTGCGGCCGATCTGGTCTCCGCGCAGACCATCAGCGGCAGCAGTACCAATCTTGCCACGGGATCGACAGTTAACGTTACGCTTGCCGGTCACAGCTACAGTACGCAGGTCACCAGCAACGGTAACTGGACCCTGAGCGTGCCGAAAACCGACCTCGCGACACTGGCCAACGGTACGCTGACGGTCAGCGCCTCAGCAACCGATGCTTATGGCAATGTCGCCAGCAAAACCGGCGCGGTCAGCGTAATCGCCAATACGCCACCGACCGTCAGCGTCAGCACGGTATTTGGCGATGGCTTACTGAATGCCGCCGATGCATTAAGTGCTCAGACCATCACCGGAACGTCCACTAATGCCGAAGGTTCCACCATCAGTGTCAGTGTCGGCAATCAGACCTTTACCGGCATCGTGGGTGCCAGCGGTAGCTGGAGCGTTTCGGTCCCGTCCGCCAGCTTGCTGGCGCTGGCCGATGGCACGCAGACCGTCACCGCCAGCGTGACCAACGCCGCGGGTAACAGCGGAAGCGGCACCGGCAGCGCCATTGTCGGTACGCATACCCTGCCAGGCGTGGCGATCGGCTCGATTTTTGGCGGCGACGGTTATCTGAATCTGGCCGAGGCTTCAACCTCGGAAAGCATCAGTGGCACCTCGACCAATGCGGTTGGCAGCCAGGTCTCGGTGGATGTAGCGGGCACGGTGTATACCACTACCGTGGCGGCCAACGGTAGCTGGAGCGTTAACGTCCCATCTTCCGTTCTGCGCAGCATTGCCGACGGTAGCCACACCATTATGGTCACCCTGACCGACACGGTAGGGAATACCGCCGTAGCCGGTAACAGCTTTACCGCGAAGACCCATGCGCTGCCGGTGATTGGTGTTGATCCGGTACTCAGCCTGCTCAGTGTGTTGATCACCGGTCTGACCATCAGTGGTGGCACGCTAAATCTGGCGCAGGGCACTCGCCTGAACGTCACGCTGAACGGTTCCACCTTGCAAGCAACTACCGATGCGCTGGGTCGTTACAGCGTGAAATTTCCCGGCGGGCTGTTAACCGCATTGAGTCTCAGTTCGATTGTCACGGTAACGGCGGTGGATGTTGCCGGGAACCCGGCCGCCACCAGCAACACCTTGCTGCTCGGCTCATTGTTGCCGGTGGCCGCGGTCGCCTCAGAGTCGGCATCACTGTTCGCCATGGACATGGATGACGCCAGGCACGCCGATACCCACTCGCTGGCGGTAACCCACGATGAGAAGGCCAGTGAGGAGATCGGCACTGCAACCGCTGCCAGCAGTGCGACCAGCGCGGCGGATATTACCACCTCCGGCAGCGCAGTGGCTGAGGAGGGCAGTTACACCATCGGCGGGGTAGTGATTACGCGGGCAGATGGCAGCACGCAGCAAGGTGCGTCGGTCACCGGCAGCGCTGGCGACGATACAGTTGTGGTTACGGATCTGAACTTCGACCATATCGACGGCGGGCAGGGCATCGATACGCTGGTATTAAACGGCGAACATCTGGATCTCGACCTCAGCACACTGGGGCTGAAAATCGGCAATATCGAGGTGCTGGATCTCGGCCAATCGGGTACCAACAGCGTCAGGCTCGATTTGCAGCAGGCGTTAGCCCTTACCGATTCGCCACAGGACGATCTGCTGATCAAAGGTGCCGATGGTAGCCAGGTCACGCTAAGTAATACCGATGGCGGCGTCTGGGCCACGGTCGGACAGCGCACGGTAGACGGGCAGATCTTTGATGTCTACCACAACTCGGCGCTGGTCAGTGACAACAATCTCGGTGATGTACTGGTGCAGCACAATCTGCAGGTGCATGTCGTTTAATCCGGTCACGCAATGGGTCAGGGTCACGCATGGCGTGACCCTTTTTCTCTCCCGCTGAAGATTAACCATTTGGTGTTAACAATGAAGAGAGTGTTAGTGACATGGTGCCTGGGCGCGTATTGCAGCGTCGCTGGTTATCCAGCCCAGGCGGCGGAAGAAGCCAGGGCGGAATTTAACTGGCGTGCTGCGCCCAGCGAAGAGCAGATCGCCACGCTGACCCTGCGCGAGGCGATTTTGCGCGCGTTTGCCCGCAATCCCAAAATAGCCGAAGCTGCGGCGCAAATTCATGTTGGTGAAGCGGAACTGGACGCGGCGAAAAGTGCCTGGTATCCGCAGATATCATTGCAGGCCAGCGGCGGCCGTTCCGGTCAGACTGATACGGATGGCAGCAGCAATAACAATGCTTCCGGCGGGCTAACCCTTAGCCAGTTGTTATATGACTTCGGGCGCACCGGCGGTGCCATCGACGAGCAACATGCGCTGTCCGATGCTTATCGCTACAGCCTGTACGACACCATGACCCGCGTGGCGCAGGACACCTTGCGGGCCTATCTGGAAGTGAAGCGCTATCAGGCATTAACTCTGGCGGCGCGGGCCAATATCGACTCGCTGGAGCATGTCCGGGAGATGGCTAAGATGCGTGCTGATGCCGGATTAAGTTCCCAGTCTGATGTGTTACAGGCGCAGACCCGACTTGCCGGAATGCGCGCCACGCTGGAGCAGTATCGCGCCCAGCAGCGTTCTGCTCAGGCACAGCTGACGGTGCTGACCGGAGTGGTGTCGGATAACTTGCCGGAACTGCCGCAAAGCCTGCTGCAACAGCAGGTGACGCTAAACAAAATCGCCTACGAAAAAAGCGCCGCGGTACGTAGTGCGCAGGCCAAACAAGAGGCCGCGCGCGAACGCGTGCGTCAGGCGCAATCCAATCACTGGCCGACCCTCAAAGTCGAGGCGGGCCGTACCCGCTATGAAAACGACAACCGCGCTTACTGGGACGATCAGCTGCAACTGCGTGTTCAGGCGCCGCTGTATCAGGGCGGGCTGGTCAATGCCAGAACCCGCTCGGCAGAAGGCGAGCGTGAAGCGGCGCTGGCGGACATTCAGCAGTCAAAACTGGATATCAATCAACGCGCGTCTGCCGCTTACGCCGACATGATTGGCGCGCAGCAGCGTCAGCAGGCGGGAGAAGATCAGCTGGCCAGCGCTGACCACACCCGGTCGGTCTATGCCGATGAATACAAACTGAATAAACGCAGCCTGAACGATCTGCTCAGCGTTGAACAGGATGTTTTCCAGGCCGACAGCATGCGCACCGTGGCGCTGTATGACGGCTGGGATGCCACGGTGCGCTATGCCTCGGCGGTCGATAATCTGCTCGACATCATGGGTATCGACCGCGAAGCCAACAGCGGACAAACCTTGCCTTCACTGTAAGCGTTCACCTGCGAACCCCGAAAAAAGGCCGTAAAGATGACGACACAAACGCCAACGACGGAAAACTGGATTGACGCGATGCTACGCGTGGCGGCGCGGTTCGGAAAACCGGCGGAAGGACAAAATCTACGCCAGCAGATGCGCTGGTTCGAGCATCTCAGCACCGCTCAGCAGCTGGAGCGGCTGGCCGGGCTGCTGGGCTTGCATCTCACCCTGATCCCCCGCGCTGACCTGCGCTGGCGTCAGGAGATCACGCCGGTGGTGCTGATACTGGAAAACGGCAGCGTCGCGGTGGTGGAATCGATCGATGGCGAAGGTCACGCGCGCTACTGGATCAGCGACGGAGGAGATGTGGTGCGCGAAACCGAACTTGCGCTGTTGCTGGCGCAAAGCCAGCCGCAAGTGGCGGTAATCGGTGTTGCAGCACGGGGTCGTGATGCCCGCATCGACGAATTTGTGCAACCGTTTAAAAAGCACTGGTTCTGGCAAAATTTTCGTGGCATGGGACGCCGCATTATGGAGATTTCACTGGCTTCGGTGGTTGGCAACGTGCTGGCGCTGGCCGGTATCCTGTTTTCAATGCAGATCTACGACCGGGTGATCCCGGCGCAGTCTGAACCAACGCTCTGGGTGCTGTTTGTCGGCGTACTGATCGCGGCCGGCATTGAATATATGATCCGCCTGATGCGTACCCAGGTGTCTGATGTGATGGGTAAACGCATCGATTTAAAAGTGTCATCGATGCTGTTTGCTCGTGCGATGAATATTCGCAATGAGGCGCGGCCAAAATCAACTGGCTCTTTTATCTCGCAGCTGCGGGAGATCGATCAGGTACGCGAACTGCTGACCTCCACCACTATCGGCGCGGCGGCTGATATGCCGTTTGTGATCCTGTTTCTGTTTATTATGGGATTTATCGGCGGGCCGCTGGTCATCATTCCGCTCCTGGCCATTCCGCTGATCGTGATACCGGGTTTGTTATTACAGATACCGATGGCGAAGCTGGCAAAAGAGGGGATGCGTGAAGGGGCGCTGCGCAATGCGGTGCTGGTGGAAACTATTGAAGGCATTGAGGATATCAAAGCGTTGCAGGCCGAGCCTTATTTTCAGCGTCAGTGGGAACAAACCCATGAAGTGAGCGCCGCTGTGGGCATGAAGCAGCGCTTGTGGGGCGCACGGCTGACCGGCTGGGCTTCGACGGTGCAGCAGCTGACATATGCCGGGATGTTGGTATTCGGCACCTATCTGGTACTGAGTGGCGCTATTACTACCGGTACGCTGGTCGCCAGTAGTCTGCTTTCGTCACGCACCATTGCGCCGCTGATGCAGCTCACCATGGTGTTTTCGCGCTGGCAGCATGCTAAAAGCGCGATGAGTGGGCTGGATGAGCTGCTGAAACGGCCGCTCGATCAGCCGGAGGAGGATGAAGTGGCGCACTGTCCGACCCTGACCGGCCACTATGATTTACGCAACGTACAATATACTTACGACGAAGAGAACGTGAAAAATGTGCTTAACGTGGCGAGGTTGCAAATCAAACCCGGCGAGCGCATTGCGATTCTGGGTAAGGTTGGTGCGGGAAAATCGACGCTGCTGAGGCTGCTGGCCGGTCAGGCAACCGCGACGCAGGGCAAAGTGGTGGTGGACGGCGTGGATATCCGCCGTATCGATCCGGTCGACTTACGCCGCCAGCTGGGCTGGCTGTCGCAGGATTCGCGGCTGTTTTTCGGCACTTTGCGGCAGAACCTGATGCTGGGAAATCCCCACGCCAGCGAGCAGGAGATGTTGCAGGCGCTGCGCGTCAGTGGTGCGATCAGCCTGGTGCAGCAGGATGCGGCGAGTCTCGATCGTATTATTAATGAAGGCGGGCGCGGTCTGTCCGGCGGCCAGCGGCAAATGGTGCTGCTCAGCCGGATGATTCTGCGCCAGCCGCAGGTGGTACTGATGGATGAGCCAACCGCCTCAATGGATGAGCAACTGGAAGAGCATGTGCTGCGTCAGATGCAAAGCTGGCTTTCCGGGCGCACGCTGGTATTGGTGACGCACCGCCCGGCGCTGTTGAAACTGGTTGATCGTATTGTGGTGATGGATAACGGGCGGATTATTGCCGATGGGACGCGTGACGACATTCTGCGCGCCGTCAACCCTGGCGTAACGCCCGCCAATCAATCGGGAGATGCCGCATGAGCCTGCTGCTGATCGATCGTGATTTACAGCGCAATGAAAAACGCACCTCGGCAATTATCTGGGTCTGCACGGCTGCATTACTGCTGTTCTTTATTTGGGCCTATTTTGCCAATCTCGATGAAGTCACGGTGGGAACCGGTAAAGTGACGCCCTACACTCACGCGCAGGTGATTGAAACGCTGGACGGCGGGATAGTCGATCAGCTGAATGTGTATGAGGGGGATATCGTCAAGAAGGGCGAAATTCTGGCGCGGCTCGATCCGACCCGCTTTCAGTCCAACCTTGGTGAGGCGCAGTCAAAGGTGCGTACCTTACGCGCCTCGGCTGAACGCCTGCGTGCCGAACTGACAGGAGCGCCGCTGCATTTCAGTGCTGAAACGCTAAAAGAGCCTGAGCTGGTGGCACGTGAGACCCAACTGTATCAGTCGCGTCGGCGTAATCTGACGGAAAGCGTCAGCAACCTGCAGCAATCGATGAAGCTGGTGCAGGACGAGCTGCGGATGACCCAACCGCTGGTTGCCCGAGGTGCTGCGGGCAAGGTGGAAGTGATTCGTCTGCAACGTCAGGTCAGCGATCTGCGCGGGAAAATTGATGAGGCGACTAATCAATATGCGGTGCGTGCGCGTGAAGAGCAGGTGAAAAACAATGCTGACCTTGATGCGCAGTTACAGGTGCTGACCGGTAAACAGGATCAACTTAACCATGCCACGCTTTATTCGCCGGTGCGTGGCATTGTTAAAGATATTCAGGTGACCACCGTCGGTGGCGTATTACAGCCGGGCGATAAGCTGATGGAGATTGTTCCGCTGGGAGATCAGCTGTTAATCGAAACGCGTATTAATCCGCGTGATATTGCTTATATCCGTCCGGGCTTACCGGCAACGGTGAAAATCACCGCCTATGACTCCTCGATTTATGGCGATTTGCCGGGAGAAGTCGAAACGGTTTCACCGGATACCTTGCAGGATGAAGTTAAGCGCGACCAGTATTATTATCGCGTTTATGTCCGCACGCAGAAAGCCGAATTAACCAACCGTGACGGTCGGAAATTTCCCATTGTGCCGGGTATGGTGGCCAGTGTGGATATTAAAACCGGTCAGAAATCGGTGATGGATTATCTGATAAAACCGCTGAATAAAGTGAAAGAATCATTACGCGAAAGGTAGCTATTACTACCACATAAGAGTTAACGACGGTTATTTCCGGGAAGTAATTATCCGGCAGTTACAGAGGGGTATTTTTTAACATATCGTGCGAAATGAAATTAACAGAGGCGTTGCTGGAGCGACTCAATTTCAGGGTGATAATCAGTTTGAGTGGGATGATTCTGACTGGAAAACAGGCAAAAAAATGCCGGACAAATTGCCCGGCGGGAAAATAAGGGTAAAACATCTCATTCGGGGTGAATGAAGGTAATAATGAAATAAAATGATGATAGCGGGATCTATTCTATAACCTGATGGTTAAAAGGTTTTATCATTCAGTGCTCAAAAATGTAATCTTATGTAAGTGTATGAATAGTAAGCGTTGATTGATTTTTTGACGATAAGTGCGATATTTTTAAGCTATACGTGCTGTATAAAAGTTCCGCTTAAATAACATTTTGTAATATGTTATTTGTACTTTGAAACACTTTCGGAAAATTAGTAGCATTTTCTTGATAGATTATTACTGCCCTCAAATTGACAATGGCTTCTCGGCTGAATTTTCAGACATTCAGCACGCAGTGGCAAATAAGAGACACAATTAGAGGGTAATAAAAAATGAAACTTCGCGTTCTTTCCCTGATGGTCCCGGCGATGCTGATTGCTGGTTCAGCTGGCGCAGCAGAGATCTACAACAAAGACGGCAACAAATTAGATCTGTTCGGTAAAGTCGACGGCTTACATTATTTCTCCGATGACAATGGCAGCGACGGCGACCAGTCCTATGTTCGCTTTGGTTTTAAAGGCGAAACTCAGGTTTCTGACCAACTGACCGGGTACGGCCAGTGGGAATATCAGGCGGCACTGAACAGCGCAGAATCTGAAGGCACCGCGAACAGCTATACGCGTGTTGGTTTTGCTGGTCTGAAATTCGGCGATGCCGGTTCATTCGACTACGGTCGTAACTACGGTGTGGCATACGATATCGCCGCCTGGACCGACGTACTGCCAGAGTTTGGTGGCGACAGCTACGGTGCCGACAACTTTATGTTCCAGCGCGGTAACGGCATGGCGACCTACCGTAACAACAACTTCTTTGGTCTGGTCGATGGCTGGAACTTCGCGGTTCAGTACCAGGGCAAAAATGGCAACGGCAGTGAATCACCTAATGGCCGTGATGTGCTGGGTCAGAATGGCGATGGCTGGGGTCTGGCGACCACGTATGATCTGGCTGACACCGGTCTGGCTTTCGGTGCGTCAATGTTCTCTTCTGACCGTACTAACGATCAGAACGCAGCGGGCGTACTGGGTAACGGCGATAAAGCAACCGCTTACACCGGTGGTCTGAAATATGATCAGAACGATATCTACCTGGCGGCAATGTTCACCAAGTCTTATAACGCCACCCGTTTCGGCAGCACGGATTCAACCGCTTACGGTTATGCTGACAAAGCTGAAAACTGGGAGCTGGTTGCTCAGTACCAGTTTGACTTCGGTCTGCGTCCTTCCCTGGCTTACGTGACTTCTCGCGGTACCCAGATTGAAGGTCGTGGTAAACAGAACCTGAAAAAATACATCGATGTAGGCGCGACCTACTACTTCAACAAGAACATGTCCACCTATGTTGATTACCAGATCAACCTGATGGATGAAAACCAGTTTACCCGTGATGCCGGTATCAACACAGATGATATCGTTGCACTGGGTCTGGTTTACCAGTTCTAAGTTGCAGCCGGAGCGCAGCCTGGCTGCGCTCCCGTTTAATGCTGATTCTTCCTGCCGTATGACTTCCTGATTCTCTCACGACTCAACCTGCTGCCATCTCCCGTTTAAACACCGCCAGCGTATGCGCTTTAACCCGTATAAACTCCGGATCGCTCATCGCTTCAGCACCGCGTGGACGCGGCAGATTAAAGGGCACGATTTCCGCCACGCTGGTGGGACGGCGGGTCAACAGCAAGATCTCGTCAGCCAGAAACACCGCATCTTCCAGGTCATGCGAAACAATCAGCATGGTGACGCCGGTGGCCTGTTGCACCTCCTGCAGTTTGTCACGGATAAACAGCGTCATCTCAAAATCGAGTGCCGAAAACGGTTCATCGAGGAACATCACTTCCGGCTTGGGTGCCAGTGCGCGCATAATGCACACCGTTTGTTGCTGGCCGCCTGACAATTCGTACGGATAACGTTGTAAATCAAAGCGAATATCAAACATCCTCGCGAGCTCTTCCACCCGCGCAGTGACGTCGGCTTTCGCCATACCACGGCGGATCAACGGGTAAGCAATGTTTTTCCATGCGTTCATCCACGGAAACAACGCATCGCGGTAGTTCTGAAAAACATAGCCAATGGTGGTTTCAGCCAGCGTTTTGCCGTCAAACAGCACCTGGCCTTTATCGACTGGAATTAATCCGGCAACCATATTCATTAACGTCGACTTGCCGCAGCCGTTTGGGCCAAAAATTGACACGATTTTGCCTTTCGGCAGGTCGAGATTAAGGTCCTGATACAGCGGCTGACCGGCAAAAGACTTATACAGACCACGGATGGTGACGTGGGTATCAGGCGCAGGGTAGTGAATTGCGGGTGTTGTCATGCTTTGCCACTCCAGTGAACGAAGCTTTTCTCAATCAGTAAAAAAGCCAGATTAAGCAGATAGCCGAAGGCGCCGGTAATCAGAATCGAGGCGTACATATCTTTAATATTAAACACCTGTTGCGCGTCGATAATGCGGTGACCCAGCCCGGTTTCCGAGCCGATAAACATCTCGGCGACAATCACGATCACCAGCGCCATTGATACCCCGGTGCGCAGGCCAACAAAGGTTTGCGCCAGACTCTCCATCAGCATAATGTCTTTGAAAATATGCCAGCGGGAAATGCCCATCACCTGTGCCGCCATCAGGCGGGTCTTTTTGGCATTCATTACGCCGTATGCGCTGTTAAACATAATCACCAGCACCGCAGCAAAAGCCGCGATAGCAATTTTATTGGCATCGGTGATGCCGAAAATCAGCAGAAACAGCGGAATCAGTGCCGAAGAGGGCGTCGAACGAAAGAAGTCGATCAGGAACTCAACGCTGCGATAGACCTTTTCGCTGCTGCCTAAAATGATGCCCAGTGGCACCCCGATTACCGCAGCGAAGGCGAAGGACATCAGCGTGCGATACAGCGTTGCACCGATATCCTGCATCATGCTGGCATCGCCGAGCATCGAGAACAGATATGCCAGGGTTTCGCCCGGCGACGGCAATAATACCGGGTTCAGCCATTTGGCACTGACGGCGGTTTGCCAGAAAAGGTACAGCAGAATCGGGCCGATAAACGGCAACAGACGACGTTTCCAGTTTGATGTCATACAACCTCCGATCAGGCCTGCCAGATGAGTTTCGCCACGTCCACCGGCTGGCGGAATATGTTGCGTTCAGTAAACACGTCGTAAAATTTCTGGAACCATTGCAGGTTTTCACCGGTTAGCTGGTCGTACATCACAAAACCGGGTAACGGCACCTCTTTTGCTAACGCGGGTTCGATACTGGTATAACCCGCTACGTTTTCGCGTGCGGCATCCGGGTTCTGCTGGATAAACTGCGCCGCTTTGCCATAAGCGGCGATAAAGCGTTTGGCCTGATCGCTGTCACTGCTGATAAAGCGGGTGGTGAGGGCGGCCGCGCCACCAAACCATGGTGCGCTGGCGTCGCCGAGCACATACTTTGAGATCACGCCGGTTTCCAGCACTCGCCCCAGTCCTTTCATTCGCGCCACGGTGCCGGTCGGCTCCAGCGTATAGACGCCATCGATTTGTCCGGCGGCCAGCGCGGGGGCATGCTGGCCAGCCGGTAACTCAATCACCTTCGGTTGTGTGAAGCCGTTTTTCTCCAGAATAATTTTGGCCATGGTGACATTCTGAATGCCGGGGCCACAGGCAATTCTCTTACCTTTCAGCTCGCCGATGGTTTTTACCGTGCTGTTGACGGGAACCAGAAACTCATCAAGTACCATGGTCTGATTCGACGGATTGGAGCAGATAATTTTGAACAGATTCGGGCTGGTGATTTCACCCAGACCCAGCGCACCGGTTGCCGTACCGTTGGCACAGCCATGAATACGCCCGGTGATCATCGCTTCAACGATCTGCTGGGGGCTGGCGAATTTTACCGCTTTAACATTGAGTCCGGCCTGCTTAAACAGCCCTTGCTCCAGGCCAACATACAGCGGTAAGCCGCCGACGATCGGCCAGTAGCCAATGCGAATCTCTTCCTCGGCCGCCCATGCCAGCTGATTCCCCAGCATGCCTTCCAGCGCCAGACCACCCAGTGTGAGGGCAGAATATTTCATCAGACGGCGACGCTGTTGGTTGATATTTCCTGCTTTTTTATTTTCGCTCATAGCCAGCTCCAGATGCTTAAGGTTGTGTGCGCACTTGTATACAAGATAAAGAACACTAAGCAGGAGTTGTGCCAGGTTTACAGGCCTTGGTTTATCCGGGATTGATGGCAGTAAGGTAAGATTAGCGGCATCTATTTGGTGCAGCGTGGTCAGATATGGTGCTGAGGCCAGCTAAAAGGCCCCAGAGCTGGGGCCGGTAAGCGTATTATCGGGGGCGTTGGCGGGTAAGCGCTTTAGCGCGAGTCTCTTTATGATATTTATAACCGGAGTAAACCACCAGTCCGGCGAGAATCACGAGGAGCACGATATTTTGCATAAGGGTCTCCTTTATAGCTGCAATGCTCAATATTACATCTCTGAGATTTGTGTCTCAGTAGCAGCATTTTGGTGAGACAAGATAGCCGGGTCAATGAGAATCCCGGCGCTTTACAAAAACTTTAACTATGTTAATCAATGCTAACAAAGTGAAATAAACAAGGAAAACGCATGAAGTGGTTTATGTTGCCCGTGATGGCTTTATCACTATCTTTAACTGTTTCAGGTTGCGATCGACAACCGGCGGCATCGTCGATGGTGCTGGAAGGCAAAACCATGGGCACTTACTGGCGTGTCAGCCTGGCGGGAGTGGACAGTACGCGTAAAGATGCGCTACAGCAGGCCATCCAACAGCAGCTGGATGCTGACGATCATGAACTGTCGACGTGGAAAAAAGATTCCGTGCTATCCGGTTTTAACCAGTCCCGCAGCCAGCAGCCGCAGCCGGTCAGCGAAAATATGGCGGATATCATTACGCTGGCGCTGCGTATTGGTAAAAAAACGGACGGGGCGATGGATATTACCGTCGGGCCGTTGGTGAATTTATGGGGCTTTGGCCCGGATAAACAGCCGGTTAACACCCCAAATCAGGCGCAGATCGATGCCGCCCGGGCGCTGACCGGTTTGCAGCATCTGAAAGTTATTCAGAGCGGAGAAGGGCAGTGGCTGCAAAAAGATCTGCCAGCGCTGTATGTTGATCTCTCCACGGTGGGCGAGGGCTTTGCTACCGACCATCTGGCACGTCTGATGGAGAAAGAGGGGATTAACAACTATCTGGTATCGGTGGGCGGTGCGGTTCTGACACGTGGCCGCAATGCAGAAGATAAGCCATGGCGCGTGGCGATCCAGAAACCAACGGATAAAGAGAATGCGGTTGAGGCGATTGTCGATCTGCAAGGTCACGGCATCAGCACGTCCGGCAGTTATCGCAACTACTATGAGCTGGATGGCAAGCGTATTTCCCATGTTATCGATCCGATGACCGGGCGACCGATTGAGCATAAACTGGTATCGGCGACGGTTATCGCTACTACCGCGCTGGAAGCAGATGGCTGGGATACCGGGCTGATGGTGCTGGGCAGCGAAAAAGCGCAACAGCTGGCCCTGGAGGAAAAAATGGCGGTGTATCTGATCACGAAGCAGGACGACGGATTCAGTACCTGGATGTCGCCGCAATTTAAAGCCTTTTTGCAGAAGCCCTAACTTATTCGCCGGGAGGAAAAGATGCTGGATCTGTTCAGTGATGAAGCGCCGTGGGCGGAGCCGCTGGCCGAGGGGGCGGTGATTTTGCGTCGTCTGGTGCGTGATGAGGGAGAAGCGCTGCTGAAGTCAGTATTCGCCATTGCGGCGCAAAATCCTTTTCATCATCGCATCACGCCTGGCGGCCATCGCATGTCGGTGGCTATGACGAACTGCGGCGATCTCGGCTGGTCCACGGACTCGCGCGGCTATCAGTACAGTGAACACGATACTGCCACCGGCCACCAATGGCCGCCGATGCCGGACAGTTTTCGCGCGTTGGCGACATCGGCAGCGGCGCAGGCGGGATTTGCCGGTTTTAATCCCGATGCCTGCCTGATCAATCGCTATGAGCCGGGAGCCAAACTGACCTTACATCAGGATAAGGATGAGAAGGATCTGCGTCAGCCGATCGTCTCCGTTTCGCTGGGTTTACCGGCAGTTTTCCAGTTTGGCGGTTTTGACCGCGCGGACGCAACCCAGCGCGTGCTGCTGGAGCATGGCGACGTGGTGGTGTGGGGCGGCCCGTCACGTTTACGTTTTCATGGCATTATGCCATTGAAGCCTGGCATTCATCCGCTGGCCGGACCTTATCGCTATAACATCACCTTCCGGCGGGCGCTGTAACGCTTCGCCAAAATCTCTCATTCTGCCGGATGAAAAACGCTGTCAGAATGAGAATTATTATTGCTATCGATTAGCTTCTCATTAAACTGCAGGCAGCTTTTTTTTAACCAGGAAGTTGTTATGGAGTTGCTGCACGTCGTTTATAAACAGTACCGCTGGCCATTTATTATGGTGATGGTGCTGAGTCTGCTCAGCGCGGTGCTGGGGATCGGGCTGATTGCCTTTATTAACCGCGAGCTGATCGTCAGCATCAACTCGTCATTGCTGGTATTGCCGAAGTTTTTGGGTTTGCTGCTGTTGCTGATGGCGGTAACGCTCGGCGCGCAGCTGGCGCTGACCCAGTTAGGGCACCATTTTATCTATCGCCTGCGCGGCGAATTTATCAAACGTATTCTTGATACCCGCGTTGAACGCATCGAGCAGATTGGTAATGCTCAACTGCTGGCTGGCCTGACCAGCGACGTGCGCAATATCACGCTGGCTTTTGTGCGCCTGCCGGAATTGATTCAGGGGATTATCCTCACCATCGGTTGTGCGGCGTATCTGGCATGGCTTTCACCAAAAATGATGATTATCACTGCGGTCTGGGTGACAATTACCATTATCGGCGGCTGGCTGCTGGTCTCGCGCGTTTATCGTCATCTGGCGACACTGCGTGAAACCGAAGATCGCCTGTATAAAGATTATCAGACGGTGATTGACGGGCGCAAAGAACTGGCACTGAACCGCGATCGTGCGCGTCAGATCTATGAAACGGTGTATCAGGAAGACGCCAAAAGCTATCGCCATCATATTGTGCGCGCCGATACTTTCCACCTCAGTGCGGTCAACTGGTCGAACATTATGATGCTCGGCGCGATTGGACTGGCTTTTTTCATGGCCAACAGTCTCGGCTGGGCTGACACTGGCGTCGCGGCCACCTATTCACTGACGTTGCTGTTTTTGCGCACGCCGTTGTTGCAGGCAGTGGGTGCTTTGCCAACCCTGCTCAGTGCCCAGGTGGCGTTCAATAAACTGCGTGCCTTTAAGCTGACCGATTATCGTGAAGAGTTTAGCGCGCTGCCGCCGTCAAAGAACTGGCAGACCCTTGAATTGCGTGATGTGGTGTTCCATTACGGTGACGCGGGCTTCGCCGTCGGGCCGATTAATATGACACTGAAACGCGGCGAGCTGGTGTTTCTGATTGGCGGTAACGGCAGCGGGAAATCGACGCTGGCGATGCTGCTGACCGGTCTGTATCAGCCGGTATCCGGTTCGATCTTGCTGGATGGTGAAGAGATTGGGCTGGCGCGTCTGGACGAGTACCGCAAACTGTTCTCCGCGGTATTTACTGACGTCCACCTGTTTGACCGCCTGATTGGTCGCGAAGGTGAAGCCGCCGATCCTGCTCTGGTGCAGCAGTGGCTTGAGCGCCTGAAAATGCAGGATAAGCTGAAGCTGGAAGGCAATAAGGTACTGAATCTGCAATTATCGAAAGGGCAGAGTAAGCGTCTGGCGCTGTTGCTGGCCACCGCCGAGCAGCGCGACATCCTGCTACTGGATGAGTGGGCTGCTGACCAGGACCCACATTTCCGCCGTATTTTCTATCGCGAGCTGCTGCCGTGGTTGCAGGGCATGGGCAAAACGGTGTTCGCTATCAGTCATGACGATCACTACTTTATCCATGCTGATCGTCTACTGGAAATGCGCGAAGGTCAACTCAGTGAGCTGACCGGCACCGAGCGTGAGCAGGCGACGCTGGATGCGGTGAAGCGCACCGATACTGCCCATTGATGGCTATGACAATCATGCATAACTTGCGCATTTATTGTTGTTAGTCAGGTCGATAGCGGTGCGATAAGGTATCTACAGACCCAGGCTGCACCGCCTGACGTCTTTCCTGGACCTTTCTGTCGTCTTGCCAAATGGTTAATGCCGGTTTATCGCCTTGATAAACCGGTTTTTTATTGCTTATCCGCCAGGCTGAGTAAACAACTCTGTCAGGGTCGCAATCTCAGGATCCAGCGCCAGATTCTGCTGTCGAAGAATCAGATGCAACGCCGTTGTACGCCTGACGCCATGTTTTAACGGCAGCACTTTCAATTCGTTGTGATCGAGTAAGGGTGCGATACGCTCTGCCGGCAGCCAGCCGTAACCCACCTGATGCGCCACCGCCTCAATCGCCGCCTCAATCGTGGTAAAAGTCCAGCTTTCCGCCAGAGCAGCCGGTTGTTGTTGATCCTGCTGTAGCTGGTCAGTGATTTTAATCAGCGGATAGTGATTAAGCTGGGCGCTGGTCAGTGGGACGGGCAGGCTATGTAACGGATGCTGCGGATGTGCCACCGCGACAAAATCCACATTCATCAGCCACTGACCGGGATCCTGCTCCTGATGATTGCGGGTCAGTACCAGCAAATCGGCCGGGCGCTGCGCCAGCTTCGCCGGGCTTTCGCTGTTTAATACTTCGGTAAGATGAACCTGCGTCAGTGGGTGCCGTTGCTGGAACTGGCGCAGAATCTCAAACAGCCGCGCGCGCGGATAAATACTGTCGACCACCAGGTCGATCCGTGCACGCTGTCCACGCTTCAGTGCAGCAGCCCGCTGCTCAATCTGCTGAAAATCGCGCAGTAACGGACGCACCTGCGCCAGCAGCAGTTCGCCTGCTGGCGTCAGCACCGCGCGTCGGCCTTCAGGCTGCAATAACGCCACTCCCAGCCGTTCCTGTAATAGCGAAATATTGTAACTCACCGACGACTGACTGCGATTCATCGCCCTGGCCGCCAGCGCAAAACTGCCAAAATCGACCAGGCTTTGTAGCAGTGACCACTGCTCAAGAGTTGTTTTATGCAACATGATTAATCGAATTTTTAGATGAATTACCCGTAAAATTAGCGTTATTCATCGAATTAATAAAGCGATAAAGTGTTCTCAACGAAACAGAGGAGGAAAAATTATGAGCCAGTTTGATAAACATGATCTGAGTGGTTTTGTGGGTAAACATCTGGTGTATACCTATGATAACGGCTGGAATTATGAGATTTATGTCAAAAATGCCAGTACGCTGGACTACCGTATTCATAGCGGTCTGGTGGGTAATCGTTGGGTGAAAGATCAGAAAGCCTACATTGTGCGGGTTGCCAGCGAGGTATATAAAATATCATGGACTGAGCCGACCGGTACTGATGTCAGCCTGATCGTTAACCTTGCTGATAACGTGTTCCATGGCACGATCTTTTTCCCTCGTTGGGTGATGAATAATCCGGAAAAAACCGTCTGTTTCCAGAATGAGCATCTTGCGCAGATGGAGAGCTATCGTGACGCTGGCCCGACTTATCCGACTGAAGTGATCGATGAGTTCGCCACGATTACGTTTGTGCGTGATTGTGGTGAGAATAATGAATCGGTAATTGATTGTGCAGCCAGCGAGTTGCCGGCTGATTTTCCAGCGAACCTGCGGTAATTAAGAAGACGGGCGGCGAACAGCCGCCCCTGTAGCTATAAAACCCGCGCCAGAAAACGGCGGGTACGCGGGTGTTGCGGCTGGTTTAACACCTGCTGCGCCCGCCCTTGCTCCACCACTTTGCCATCGACCATAAATACCACCCGGTCTGCCACCTCACGGGCAAAGCCAATTTCGTGGGTCACTACCACCATGGTGGTGCCGGATCGCGCCAGCTTTTTAATCACATCCAGCACTTCCCCGACCAGTTCAGGATCGAGGGCAGAAGTTGGCTCATCAAATAACATCACGCGCGGATTCAGTGCTAAGGCCCGGGCGATAGCAATACGCTGCTGCTGACCACCGGAGAGATGGCGCGGCCAGGCGTGTGCTTTTTCGCGCAGGCCAACGGTATCCAGCAACTGATAAGCCCGTTCAATCGCCTGCGCACGGGTCTGCTTTTTATGCACAATCGGCGCTTCAATAATATTCTCCAGCACGGTCATATGCGGGAACAGGTTAAAGTTCTGGAACACATAGCCGACTTCGGTGCGCTGACGCAGAATGGCTTTTTCTTTCAGTTCATATAAACGATCGCCTTTACGCTGATAGCCGATGTAATCACCGTCGATCTGGATAAAGCCTTCATCGACGCGTTCAAGGTGATTTATGGTACGCAACAACGTCGATTTACCGGAACCGGACGGCCCGAGGATCACCGTCACCGAGCCGGGTTCCAGCTCCAGTGACACATCATCCAGCGCTTTGTGCTTGCCAAAACTTTTGCTCACCTGGGTGATGCTCACCTGACCGCGTAACGGATTGTTTGAGTAATCAATAGCCTCTGACATGGCTGACTCCCTGGGTAACCGGTTGACGTTGCAGACGCTGGCGCAGCTGGCGCCATAATCCCGGACGATGTTCGCGGGTGGCGCTACGTGCCAGCCAGCGTTCGACATAGTGTTGGATCACTGACAGCACGGTGGTGACCAGCAGATACCACACCGCGCCGACCATCAGCAGCGGAATGACCTGCTGGGTGCGGTTGTAAATCATCTGAATGGTGTAGAACAGTTCCGGCATCGCCAGCACGTAAACCATGGCGGTGCCTTTCGCCAGGCTGATCACTTCGTTAAAGCCGGTGGGAATAATCGCCCGCAGTGCCTGCGGCAGGATAATACGCAGGGTGCGGCGGCGGGCCGGTAAACCCAGCGCCATCGCCGCTTCAAACTGCCCCTCATCAACACCGAGAATGCCGCCGCGAATAATTTCGGCGGTATAGGCTGCCTGCACCAGCGTCAGGCCAATCACTGCGGTGGCAAATTGCCCCAGCACATCAATGGTCGGGTAACTGGCAAACACCAGCGGGGTAAACGGAATACCCAGCGACAGCGTGTCGTACAGATAGGAGAAGTTATACAGAATAATCAGCACCACAATCAGCGGCAACGAGCGGAACAGCCAGATATAACTCCAGGCAAGGCCGGAAAGCAGCCACGAGGGAGACAGACGCGCCAGCGCCAGCAACGCGCCCAGCGCGATGCTGAACAGGGTGCCGAGCAGCGTTAACAGTAGCGTCTGCGCCAGTCCTTGCAGAATCACCGGATCAAAGAACCAGCGGGCGAAGACCGCCCATTCCCAGCGAGGATTAAAGGCAACGGACTGAATCACTGCCGCCAGAATAAACAGCGCGACCAGCGCACCGAGCTGGCGTAGCGGGTAGCGCGCGGGCACCACGCGCAATGTTGATGTCGATGTCGGTTTCATCAGCGGCTCCTTAACTGGCCTGGGCGGTTGCCGCAACGGTTAACGGTTTGGTAAAGCGCAGGCGGCCATCGTGTGGCGGCAGGCTGTAGCTTTCCGGATCGCGGTTGATATCAAACTGCGGCTGATAACCGTGTGCCAGATACAGTCGCACCGCTTCGGGCTGACGAAAGCCGGTGGTCAGAAATACCTGCTGATATCCGGCGAGATGTGCGCGGCGTTCCAGCTCCTGCAAAATCACCAGCGCCAGCCCCTGGCGGCGCAGATCGCTGCGCGTCCAGATGCGTTTCAGCTCGGCAGTTTGCGCGTCGAGCGGTTTGTAAGCGCCCATTGCGATAATCTCACCGTCACGTTCCAGCACGATAAATAATCCCTGCGGCGGCAGATACCATTCGGTAAGTTCCACCTCGAGTTCGTTTTTACTGGCAAAATAGTCGCCATACCGCGCCTGATATTCAGCAAACAGCCCGGTAATAATCGGTTGCAGTTCCGGCGCTTCCGGCGAGACTTCGCGAAATTGTGTCTGACTCATCCTTTGCCCCTTAGTCGTCGCCGAGACCTGGCGGGTTGATTTCGGACTGTTCGATGCGTTCAATGCCTTCACCCCAGCGGTTAAGCACTTTGTCGTATTCGCCGCCTTTAATCACGCCGTTCAGCGCGGTGTTAACCGGCTCGACCAGGCCATTGCCTTTCTTCAGGGTGACCGCGATATGCGCCGCTTTCGGCCAGCCACCATCAACGGTGCCAACCCGTTTGGTTTTGCCGGTCAGCGCCGCTTTCCATGCGCCAATGACGTTCGGGCCAAAGTAAGCGTCAGCGCGCCCGGACTGTAACGCCAGCGTTTGCGCGGCATCATCTTTGCTGTAAACCGGGATAAAAGGCTTAAGGCCTTTAGCCTGATTTTCCTTATCCCAGGCGAGTAAGATGGCTTCCTGATTGGTTCCGGAACCGACGATAATCCGCAGGCCGGCAATATCTTCAGCTTTCTCAATGGCGGCGATTTTGCTGGTGGATTTGACGTAAAAACCGAGCGAATCTTTCCGGTAGGTGGCGAAATCAAACTTCTCTTTCCGCTCTTTGGTGACGGTTACGTTGCTGATAGCGGCGTCATATTTGCCGGATGCCACGCCCAGTGGCCAGTCTTCCCAGGAGGTCGGCACCACATTCAGTTCCAGTCCAAGGCTGTCCGCCACCAGGCGGGCAATATCGGCTTCACTCCCCAGCAGCGTTTTATTGTCGTCGGCAAATAATGTCAGCGGCGGTGAGTTCAGCGCCGCAACCGCCACGGTGAATTTTCCCGGCACGGCAAAATGATGTCCGGCAGGAATTTGTGCGATAGCGGCGGCATTTTTCGCTGCATGAACCGGTTGCTGGTTGGCTTCCACGCTGACGCCCTGACCGTTCAGCGTCACTTCTTCTGCTCTGGCCAGCCCGCTGAACATCAGTGTGGACAGCAGCGCGACGGCGAATAGTTTTTTGGTTTTCATCATTTCACACTCTTATTTTGCAGAAAATTGATTGTCTGGTGTGGCTAAACCAAGGCTTGCGCGCAGGGTGGTGCCGGGATATTCACTGCGGGACAGGCCGCGGGCCTGCAAAATTGGCACGACGCGATCGACAAAGCGTGGGAAGGTGTCCGGGGTGCCGCCGTTGATAATAAAACCGTCGGCCGCGCCGATTTCAAACCAGTGTTGCAGACCATCGGCGACCTGTTCCGGCGTGCCGTGAAACAGCGGGCGCGGAGTGGCGGCTTCCAGCGCGGCCTGGCGCAGGCTGTGGTTATGCTCGCGCGCTTTACGTTTGATCTCATCGGTGGTGCTGCGGAAACTGTTCTGGCCAAGCTGACCCAGCTCCGGGAAAGGCGCATCCAGCGGATACTGGCTGAAATCATGATGTTCAAAGAAGCGACCAAGGTAGTTGAGCGCATCTTCAATCGACACCAGCGCGGCGGTGGTCTGATACTGCTGTTCGACATCCTCAGCATCGTCACCGACAATCACGCTGACGCCCTGGAAAATATGCAGATCTTCCGGCCGACGTCCGTTGGCCAGTAACTGATGCTTAACGTCCTGATAAAACTGCTGCGCTTCCTGCGCCGTCGGGTGATGGGTAAAAATGGCATCGGCATGGCGGGCCGCCAGTTTTTTGCCATCTTCTGAAGCACCCGCCTGGAAAATAATCGGCCGCGCCTGTGGCGTGCGGCCAATATTCAGCGGACCCTGCACCTGGAAGAAATCACCGTGATGATTCAGGGTATGCAGCTTATTCGGGTCGAAAAATTCGCCGCTCTGTTGATTACGGATAAACGCATCATCTTCCCATGAGTCCCACAACCCTTTAGTGACGGTGAGAAACTCATCGGCAATCCGGTAGCGCAGCGCATGTTCCGGGTGTTGCTGGCGGGAGAAGTTTTTTGCCGACCCTTCCAGCGGCGAAGTCACGACATTCCAGCCTGCGCGACCGCCGCTTAAATGATCGAGGCTGGCGAACTGACGCGCCACGGTAAAAGGATCGCTGTAAGAGGTGGAGAGGGTGCCGACCAGTCCTAAATGGGTAGTGACGCTGGCCAGTGTGCTGAGCAGAGTAATGGGCTCGAAGCGGTTTAAAAAATGCGGGATCGATTTTTCATTAATATACAGTCCGTCGGCAACGAACAGGAAATCCAGCTTTCCTTCCTCAGCCTTTTTCGCCACGCTTTTGACGAAATCTAAATTAATACTGGCATCGGGCCGGGCATTGGGATGACGCCAGGCGGACATATTTCCCGATGCGCCGTGTAATATTGTTCCTAAGCGTAATTGTCGTTGCGTTGCCATATTTCACTCAATGTATTCAACTGGTGAATAGCACTATTCCCGAGTGAGCTTATTTAGTAAAACAACAAATCTGGCAATTAACAGCAGTAAATATCAATAAGCCCGGCGGGAATATCCCGCCGGACGGTCAGGCATTCACCGCCTGTGGCGTCGATTGCGTCAGCGAACTCAGTGCCTGCTCCGCCAGACGGGCGAAATAATCGGCAGCGGGCAGAATCAGCGCTTCATCGGGGTTAAATTGTGGGTGATGCAGGCCATATTCGCTGGCGCTGCCAATACTGACAAACACCCCCGGTACATGATGCAGATAGAAGGCAAAATCTTCCCCCCCCATCTGAATCTCTGCCGGTTTAAGCCGATAGCCGCTTTCGGCGGCCACCTGCTGGCTGAAGGTGGCCCAGTGTTCGGTATTGACCAGTGCCGGTGGTCCGGCCTGCCATTCCAGCTCCACCTGCGCGCCAAAAGCCGCCGCAACGCCCTGGATGACCTGGCGTATTTTTTCCGGAATGGCGGCGCGCACGCTGTTATTATGGGTGCGTACCGTGCCTTCCAGTTCCACCGTTTGCGGCAGCACATTCCAGGTATTACCGCCGTGGAAACGGGTGACGCTGACCACCACTGACTCCAGCGAGCTAAAGCTGCGGCTGGGCAGGGTTTGCAGCGCGGTAACAATCTGGCTGGCAGTGACAATTGAGTCCACGCCTTCCTGCGGACGGGCGGCATGGGCACCTTTACCGGTGACACGAATCACAAAGCGGTCGACGTTTGCGTAGAACGGACCGCCGCGGGCGGAGAAGGTGCCGACAGGTAATTCAGGCGCATTATGCATTCCAAAAATAGCCTGCACGTCTTTCAGCACGCCAGCATCAATCAACTGCTGTGCGCCGGTGAAGGTCTCTTCGGCTGGCTGGAACAGAATGCGCACGCGTCCGGTCAGTTCGGCTTCGCGTGCTTTCAGCAGCAGTGCCGCCCCCAGCATCACCGAACTGTGAACGTCATGCCCACAGGCATGCATCACGCCTGCATGTTGCGAACTGAAATCGACACCGCTGCTCTCTTCAATCGGCAGGGCATCAATATCGGCGCGCAGCGCAATTAACGGTTCGCCGCTGCCTATTTCAGCAATGACGCCGGTTTTCAGGGGATAATTAAGCTGACGGATATTTGCCTGATCCAGCCAGCGTCGAATACGCTCGGTGGTGGCAAATTCCTCGCCGGAAAGCTCCGGGTTTTTATGCAGCTCACGTCGCCAGGAAATAAGCTGCTGACTCAGTGCAGTGGTCATAAATATTCCATTGGTTAGTGTTCAGGTGGCCTTATTGACCTTTTATAGTGGCTATCATCATTTTACTGTTATGCGGTCACCAGCTGGTGGCTGGCTAATAATTCGAGCGATTTGATTCTGTCATGCGCATTGCTGAGCGGGGTATCAATAATAAATTCTTCAATGGCAAAACGCTGATGCAGTGCGTCTAATTGCGCGTGAACCTGCGTGGCGGTGCCTTTTAATACCGAGGCTGAGCGGGGTTCAATACGCGATCCTTCTGCCCCTGACTGGCGAATAAACGCTTCAGCCTGCTTAAGGTTGCCAACGGTAACGCTCTGACCGCTCGGGGTATGGACGCGATACTGTTGCAGATCCTGCGCCAGGAGATTCGCTTCGGCCGCTGAAGAGGCGACGATCACCTGAACCGCCAGAATCGCCCGCTGGCCGCCGCTGTCGCTGTGGTAAGCGGTAAGCGCCCGCGCTTGTTCTTCACTATCGCCATTAAGGTGTGCGGCAAAGACAAACTGCCAGCCGAGACTGGCCGCCAGACGCGCGCTGCCTTCACTGGCTCCCAGCAGAAAACGTTGTGCCGGCTGTGTCGGCAGCGGCGTGGCATGCAGGCTATCCTGCTGTGCATCCTGAGTGGCAGGGCGTAACCAGCCATCCAGCTGTTCCAGTTGCGCAGCGAAGTCGCCTTTTTCGTCCTGATGCAGACCCTGCTGTAAGGCGCGGGTGGAGAGAGGTAATCCGCCCGGCGCTTTGCCGACACCAAGATCGACGCGGCCTGGCGCCAGCGAAGCCAGCAAATTAAAGTTTTCTGCCACTTTATAGGGGCTGTAATGCTGCAACATCACGCCGCCGGAACCGACACGTATCCGCTGAGTCTGCGCGAGGATCCAGGCGATCAGTACTTCAGGAGACGGGCTGGCCAGTGATGGTGTGTTGTGATGCTCTGCCAGCCAGAAGCGATGGAAACCCCACTCTTCAGCGCGTTTAGCCAGTTCGAGGGTGCGTGCCAGCGCCTGCGAAGGCGTTTCTCCGTCGGCAAGCGGGCTTTTGTCTAACAGGCTCAGTCGCCAGGTCATCAGCTTGATTCCTTAAAAGCATTCAGTGCGGGCAATTATTGAAGTCGCTGTCAGGTGATGTAAAACAACAAAAATTGCTTAATGAAGTCGATAAACGGGATTAGCGGCGTATTGCTGATGAATGGGTTTTGTTGGCAGAAATTAGCATTTTGCCGTCGTCGGGTGGCGCGGTTTAATGGCATTTCATTCGACGGAGGAGAGTAACGATGAAAGGTTTATGGCTTCATTTTACGCGCTTTTTCCATGTACCCTCTGGCATGGCAACGCTGGACAGTTGTCGGGTAGTGGAGGCGATGATGCCGATGGCGGAGCTGTACGGCGTTGATTTCAATGGCCTGTCTTCGCAGCACTCTGACCGCGGGTCGCATCAGAGCAGAGATTAATCGCCAGCAGGATGAACATCATCCACCACCAGCGTGATGATTTCATCCTGTTGTTGCTGAAAATAACCGATAAACTGGCACCCCGCCGGGAACTCGCGACTAAAATCGCGCGTCAGTCGCAAGCGCGCCTGACCGGTTTCGCCATTCAGCGCCGTCACTTCCGCACTGTGAAAATCCATAAACTGCCGCAACTGCGGATAGACCGCTTTATACAGGCTCTCTTTTAGCGAGAAAGCCAGTGTTAAGGCACTGGTCAGCGGTATCCCACACTGCTTTAAATAAATCAGCTCGTCGGCAGAGACGATGATTTCACTCAGCTCTAGTGCGGAGTCGGCTTTCATCAACAGCTCAACATCCACGCCCGCCATGCGCTGCGGCCGGGCGGCTGCGCAGACAATTACCGCGCGTTGTGCGGTGTGCGACAGCGAACCAATAATGCCAGCAGGCCAGATCGGTGCGCGATCCGCGTCATTGTCCAGCAGAAAATCGCTAATCCCCAGCGATGTCAACGCAATGCGCGCCGCATAGCGGCTGGCAAGATATTCAGCCCGTCGCTTATTCACCGCCTGACTGAGATGGGCTGGTTGCGGTATGGCGTAGAAGCTGAACAGCGCGGAATCAAACTGCTGAAGATCAAAACGAATCTCTGTCAGGCTCAGCCAGGGAAAGTCGTGCAGCGTGGTCTGCCGCAGCTGGCTGATAAACCGGCTGGCGGGGTAATCAACAGCGGTGAAGGGAGTAAACATAGCCTGAAAAAGTGAATAAAAGGTGGCCGGATTACAGCAGTAATTGCTCAAAATATCAATTAACTGGCTGAAGGATCATCAGGGCAGCAGTGACACTGCCCTGAGCAGGCGATTAGCCAGTAACCGTGCGCTTAATCATTCGGCGGGATGGCGAAGCCTTTTAACGACACGATAAAATGGTTGTGGCCCTTAGTAATTCTCGCGCCTTTTTCACACCAACGGCTGGCAAGACGAAAGAAATCGTCGCTGCCAATATCATAAGCCAGTTCTACTTTATTTATCCCTGAATGCAGCAACTCTTCAGCGTCCCGGTCATTTTTTGCTTTGATGATTACCATGATAAATGATTCCGTTTTGGCAATTTTGTGCCAACAGCTTAAGAGAGTTATGTGACATTTTTGTTGCAATCAGATGAATTGAGAAAAAGGCCAGACAATTTTACTGCCAGCGGCTCCTCTCTTTAGCGTAATAATTTCAGCGATCCGGTCAGCGATTTAACCCACTGTTGCGGGCCGCATAATGCCAGGCCATCAAGCGGCTCCTGTAACAACTGACGCCGGGTAAATTGTTCAGCATATTCTGGGAAATCATGCATTTGTCGGGCAAAAGCCGGGAAGGCGACCACTGACTGCATGGCGTCAGAACCGCCGGCTTTGGCCAGCAGCTGGTGCAGGCTGTCGGGGCTGGCCTGCAATATTGCTATCGGCAGCTTTGAACTGGCATCTATGGCAACACCGGCGGCATCCGACAGTTTAGCGCCGAGCAGCAGCGGAAACCTGGCACCCAGCCCGGCTGAAAGCGTGGCGACAGTATTCGCCAGATAACCTGGTGACATTTCAGGATTGACCACAATAACCACACGATAATTATTCACTTTGCGACTCCGTAACAGAAAGTGAAAAATATCTTATCGATATTTGCCGGTATATTTTTTCTTTCTTTGCGTCAATGCAGCGATTTAAGGTAGAAATATCCGTTGTAATGATGATTTTAGGAATAATTTTTCATGGGAATGAATATTAAAGAAATCACCCTGTTATCTGCGTTGCAAAGTGAAGGGCGGATGACGAATCAGGAACTGGCGGATCGTTCAGGAATGGCCGCCTCGCCATGCTGGCGACGCATCAGGCAGTTTGAACAGCAGGGAGTCATTAAGGGTTATCAGGCAAACCTCGATCGGAAGAAACTCGGTTTTGGAATCCTGGCGTTTATCCGCATTAAAATTGACAGCCATAATGCTGAGCAGGCGATGCGCTTTGAAAGTGATGTACGCCAGTTGCCGCAAGTGATCGCCTGCTATGCCACTGCTGGTAGTTCCGACTTTCTGTTACAGGTGGTTGAGCGCGATCTGGAGCATTACTCTGATTTTGCCATGACGGTTATTCGCCGTTTGCCGGGGATTAAAGAGATGGAAACCACCTTTGTGCTGCGCGAGTTAAAGCAAGCCGCCGGACTACCGGTGGAGATGTTGCGCTAAAATAATCAGTGGATGGTTGCCATTGCGGATTCTGGCACGCTCTGCCGCTTTACACTGCATATGTTTCACTACATCAAATAAGGATCACGATGAAGAAATTAAGTTGTCTGATGGCGTTAACCCTGCTGGCAGGGTGTACCACGCAGCGCGAAGCGCCGCCGCCGCCGAACAGTATCAGGATGGCAAACCCGGCATCTGTTTATTGCCAACAAAAAGGCGGTAAATCAGAGAATATTCAGACCACTCAGGGCGTCAGATCCGACTGTCTGCTGCCAGGCGGTGAACGTATTGATGAGTGGGCGTTGTATCGTCGCGATCATCAATAATGCAGGGCATTTGAAGACAGGCGATTTCTGACATTGAGGTTAAGTGAAAAAGGTGAAAATCACGGTGGTGTATTGATTGCATTTTAACCAGTGCTGCAATGTGCTACCGAAGGAGGTGATCATGGCGATTGTAAAATTAAGGCAGAGCGGTGGAGCCATCTCGTTGACCTTACCTAAGCATATTGCAGTTGCAATGGGTTGGGTCGTCGGGGAGGAAGTGGAGGTTAACACTGACGGAAATTCCGTTAGCGTGAAGTCTGCCCGCAGGAAGCCCCGCGGCAGAAAAACGCTTGAGGAACTGTTACAGGATATCGACAGTGACGAAATTCACCAGTTAAATGCAAGCGTACCGGAGCTGATTGCTAAGGGTAAGGAGAGCTGGTAAATGGCGCGTACACCACGGAAGGGGGAAGTCTGGCTTATTGATCCGGATCCGCTAGAAGGGCGTGAACTGAGAGGCCCTCATTACTATATCGTGTTAACCGAAGAGGCATTGAACCTGGCTCTGGGCGTGGCGATTTGCTGCCCCATTTCAACGGGTGCTAACGCGCGTGGAGTCACTGTTGTTGTGGATGGGGGGAGTACGCTAAAAGGTACCGTTAACGGGGTGGTACTGTGTCATCAGGTTCGTGCATTAGATCTTACTGAGCGGCGGGCGAAGTTTATCATCCTGGCTGAATCACATCTTATCGATGAAGTGGTAATGACGCTGGTCGATATCATTGATCCACAGTAAGTCAGGCAATTAAATCCCGGCTATAAAAAAAACCAGCCGCAACGGGCTGGTTCTTCAGGATTATTTGGTCGGCACGAGAGGATTTGAACCTCCGACCCCGGACACCCCATGACCGTGCGCTACCAGGCTGCGCTACGTGCCGAACAGTAAAATTATACTACCTTTTCCGCGATCGATTGCAAGTCAGAAATCGCTTAACTGCTTTATAAATAATCAGTTAGCAATGAATCTTTTTTCGTCCGTCAGCACCTGTAACAGCAAAGCCAGCTGCGGTTTATGATCTTTCAGCCGCTCGCCGTTCTTATCATAAGCCTGATAGCTGCCATTACTGTTCAGCACCAGCGTCGTTTGCGGCGTGGTGATCACCAACTGGCGATCTTCGTTGCTGGCGACCCAGTTATGTCGACGCTGGGCAGAAAACAGATCTTCACCCTGAGAATATTCTCCCGGCGCAGTACGCACATGCAATAAGCGCTGCATCAGCGTCGTCATCACATCCTGATGATTGGTCAGCTTATTGACCTGCTGCGCGGGGGTATCTGGCCAGTGCACCACCAGCGGAACCTGCAAGATCGCGCGGTTACCGCTGTGATTGTCACGTTCATCCAGCGCCACACCGCGCTGCGCGGTTATTATCACCACGGTGTTTTTCAGCAGATCTTTCTCTTTTAGTCGATTCAGGACCTGCTGAATTTGCTGATCCACCTGTGCGGCGCTGCGCAGATAACGGCGGCTGATATTTTGCCCCTGCTCATCCGTCTCGTTCAGGCTATCCCAGGAGATATAGGAGAACCACGGTGCACCATGAGGTTGCTGTCCGTCCAGCCAGCTTTTCCACTGTTCGGTGGTCTGCGTATTGGGCTGATTCTCGGAAGAGGGCAGGGAGAAGTCGGTCAGCAGCGCCTGACGATACAGCGGCGAGCTGAAGCCGTCCGAAGCAAACAGGCCGAACTGGTAACCTTGCTGACTCAGTGCGTTCATCAGTGCCGACGGGATGCGCGACGACAGCACGCCATCCATATAGCTGGGGGAAATACCATAAAACAGCCCGAACAGCCCGGCGTCGCTGGAACTTCCAGCGCTGAAATGCTGATTAAAGCGCACGTTTTCTGACGCAAACTGATTCAGATTAGGCATTGCTTTCGCCATCGACGCTTCATTCAGCCCGTCGACGGTAATCACCAGTAAATTATTTCTGCTGCCGCCGTCGCGGAAGGTGATATCACTGAGCGGATACGCTACCGACAACGCTTCCGGATTACCCTGCTGCACCAGACGACGCTGATATTCCTGCGCATCAAGCAGGCCATGTTTCTCAAGGAAACGACGGGCGGTCATCGGGTAAGAGAGCGGTAGATTGGCGCGCTGCATGGTTATCGGGCGATAGAAGTTGGCATCAGCCCAGATATACATCAGATGGCTGGTAAAGAAGGCGGTAATAAACAGCGCCGCCAGCGGCTTACCGAAGCTGCGTCGGTTAAGGCTGCGCAACTTCTGCCAGCTCCAGGTGGCAAACAGCATCTGCACGAGGAAAATCAGCGGCAGGCTGATAAACATCAGTTGCCAGTCGCGTGCCATCTCGCTTTGATCGGGGTTAACCACCAGTTCCCACACCACCGGATTGAGGTGCAGATGGAAACGGTTGAAGACCGCGCTGTCAACTAACAGCAGCGTCATCCCGGCGGTGGCCACAATCGCTGAGAGGAACCTCATCAGCCGTTGCGACATAACGATAAACGTCAGCGGGAAGATAATCAGCAGATAGGCGGCAAACACCACGAAGCTAAAGTGACCAATCCAGCTGGTAAACGCGTAGATACGACCGGCCAGCGAAGAGGGCCAGTCGGCCACCAACAGGTAACGGCTACCTAAAATAAAGGCAAAAATGATATTAAACAGCGCGAACCAATGCCCCCAGCTAATCATCTGGGAGACTTTTTCACGGTAGCGCTGCCGGTTGGTTACCATATTCGGGTCTGGATCATCACATTAATGGGCTTAATCTTCGCGGACTGAAGACTGAAGTGCATCGGCGAAGGAACGAGCCAGCACGCGGCGTTGAGCCGGCGCAACGCTGGTATTAATTAGATTGGTCACCATATTTCCCAAAACCATCAGGGAAAGATCGGTTGGCGTCTGGTTTTCTTCCAGTACGTTGACCAGTTCTGCGAGGAGCTTCTCCACGCGTTCGTCGCTATAACGGGATGATTGTGGCATAAGTAGAATTATTCAAGTATTAAAGGGCGCTATCTTAACGTATCAGCGCGATTTTTACCGCACTTTTATCGAAAGAAGCATGTTATTGGTGGTTGCTTGAGGCGTCGCGCAGTGATTGAATACGCGCCTGTCCCATTTAGGAGAGTCTGACATGAGTCTTGATATCGACCAGATTGCCCTCCACCAGCTGATCAAGCGTGATGAGCAGACGCTGGAGCTGGTTTTGCGTGAGTCGCTGCTGCCAACTAACGCCACGGTTGAGGCGATGGTGGAAGAGCTGCATCGCGTGTATAGCGCGAAAAGCAAAGCCTACGGTCTGTTTAATGAAGAGAGCGAACTGGCCGATGCACTGCGCAATTGTCGTAAAGGTGAGGATGATTTCCTTGCGTTTAGCCGCGCAGCAACCGGCCGACTGCGTGATGAACTGGCCAAATATCCTTTTGCTGAAGGCGGCGTGGTGCTGTTTTGCCACTATCGCTACCTGGCGGTAGAGTATTTGCTGGTGGCGGTGCTGAGCAGCCAGAACAGTATGCGCGTTAATGAAGAGCTGGATATCAGCACGACGCACTATCTGGATATTAACCATGCCGATATAGTGGCACGTATCGATCTGACCGAATGGGAAACCAATCCTGAGTCCACCCGCTATCTGACTTTCTTACGCGGACGCGTGGGGCGCAAAGTCGCGGATTTCTTTATGGATTTCCTCGGAGCCAGCGTCGGTCTGGATACCAAAGCGCAAAACCGCGGCTTATTGCAGGCGGTGGATGATTACTGCGCCGAATCCCAACTGGATAAGGGCGAGCGGCAGAATTATCGTCAGCAGGTTTACAGTTACTGCAACGAGCAGTTGCAGGCCGGTGAAGAGATCGCGCTGGAAGATCTCTCTAAAGAGCTACCTCCACTGGGTGAAAAGACCTTCCAGGCCTTTACCCAGGAGCAGGGCTACGAGCTGGAAGAGACGTTTCCCGCGGATCGCAGCACCTTACGCCAGCTGACCAAGTTTGCGGGTAGTGGCGGGGGGTTAACCCTGAACTTTGACGCCATGCTGTTGGGTGAGCGCATTTTTTGGGATCCGGCGACCGATACCTTGACGATAAAAGGCACGCCGCCAAATCTGCGTGACCAGTTGCAGCGCCGCACCGGTGGTGGCAACTAAAAGTTTAAACCACCCGATAACCCTATCGGGCGCATCCCGGTGCCATCGTACTTATTAATGCACTTAACTTGCTGATGGTGATAGCTTTTTAGTGGCGGTTTTTCACGTCAGCAGCCGCCGCTTAACCCGGCAGCCCCGACGCGCACTTTTGCCCCGTGCACGCTACCGCTTCGCCGTGTTTTTCTCTGCATGCGCCATCGCCATCATAGCAGCGGCGTCAGTCGCTGCCAGCCCTGGTTTTGCCGCTGACCTTCATGACGATGCTCTGCTACACTGAAGGTTGAGGGTGCGCCGGGTTTGCATGACCACCACCGGCGGGGCAGGTGCGGAAGCTAGCGAGCGGGCAGGAGTGACACGCGTTTTTTTGCGGGCTCAGCAGCGGGTACACAGCGAAAGGATGCAGAAATGTCCCACTTAGGGAATAAGAAGCCGCAGGACAGGCCGGGACCACGGTCCCAGTGTCACCAGCTATTTGTACTCCACATTGAGGCTTATGGAAGCACCACAGGCGCTGGCGTACCGCTCAAGCGTCTTCATGCTGGCTCCGAGCGGGTTTTTTTCCAGCCTTGTCAGAGCGCCGGGTGAAATGTCTAAGCGCCGCGCCAGCTCCACCTTGTTCAGTCTGGCATGCTCCCGCATTTCATGCAGGGTTGCCAGCATCGCCAGTTCCCTGTCTGTTTCTGCGTATGCCTGGCGGGCCTCTTCAGTGTTTAGCATACGGCTGCGTAGTTCTTTCATGCTTACCGGTTTCATTGGAAATCCTCCAGGCGTTGCCGCGCCAGCCTTATCGCTTTTGCGGGAGTTGTTTGCGTTTTCTTCACAAAGGCGTGAAGAAGGTAGATATGTTGCCCCTGAGCGTAGCAGTACAGCGTGCGCGCTACATCCGCGCCGCCTGCTCTAAGTTCAAAAAGGCCCGCGCCGATCATCCGGCTGTGAGGCATCTTCAGCTGCCCTTCCGTTTCAAGCCGCTCAATCAACTGGAACATCTGACCACGCAGGCGTTCCGGCAGTTCTTCCAGTTCCTTCGCGGCAAGTTCATGCGCCGTTACTGTGTACATGTTATCTCCGTTTCAGTGGCTTTAATATACCTCCAGGTTAATATTAATGAAAAAAGTAAATTTCACTATTTAGTGAAAGTTACTGTTTAAGATAAGTTTACCTGTTAATACAGGACAAACTCTCGAATGCCCGGCGCATAAGGCACAGGCATGTTCTCATCGTCCAGCGCCATTTCAGCGATCCTGTCTTCCGGCCAGAAGTCCGAATTGCGTTCGCCCGTGTAGCCATATCTGTCCTGCGTCCACCGTATATATCCGGAAAGATCTGGGGATCTTTCCGGATATTGATAAGAATTACACAACAGAGAATATCGAACCTAATATATCAGGATCAGTGTGAATAAGGTCAGAGACTACGGCCCTCAGACAATCTCCTGTAATTTCATCAACTATAAGAAAATTTTCCGCCCAAAAATATTTCCCAGCAGCACACTCTCCTGTAATGCTGTCCTTTTTCATTACAGACGAAATCCCTTTTAGAGTAAAGGCCCATCCGTAATACTTTACCTCATTAAAATAAACATAAAATTCGATATCTTCTGTATTATTAAATTCACGCCATACTTCAATCTGGAAATCATGAATACACATCACAACTCCCCCTTAAATAAATCTTTAATCAAGCCAATCACTTTAGGCTGATTACCTTTCCCCGAGTAACCAAGAATATCAACTTTATTACCAGTCACAATTGCGTAAATGCGGCCACCGCTCCTGTGTCTGAATTCGGTAATACCATCAAAAATTTTAGTTCCTATACCCGGATTCATATTACCTTGACTAATCTGCTCTAAAAGAGAATTAATCCCTCGGCTTTCAGCCTGCGATAGTTTCTGGGCTTCTTTTAGTAAAGCTGGATTATCTTTAACACGGCTAGTAATTGAGCATGTAGATAACCCAAGCGGATCAATGTAACTTAAGGGATTCAGCGCATACTGGTAAAGGTTAATCCCCCCCGCTAACCCCACTGGATCCGGCTGCGTAAACCTCCCCATCACCGGATCATAATAGCGAAAAAGATTGTAGTGCAGCCCCGTTTCCCTGTCCAGATACTGGCCCTGGAAACGCAGGTTCTGCGGCACCGCCAGCCGGCTCCCGCCGCTTTCATATTCCGTTTCGCCCCAGCTGCTGAACTGGCCGCGCCAGACCACGTCGCCCTCTTCGTCAGTCAGCCGCTCCGGCAGCCCGTTCAGGTCGGTGTGATACCAGAACGTCTGCTGGCTGTCGCCGTCGATATCCACCCGCGCCAGCGGCTCCCGACTCCCTTCGCTATACAGATACTGCACGCGGTGATCGGGCGAGCGGCTGCTCTGCTCGCCCACCATCTGCAGCCCCTGCCAGTGGAAGGTCATTATTTCCGCATCCGGCTCGTCGTGGCGATGCAGAATTTTATGCGTGCGCCGCCCCAGCGCATCATAGCGGTACTGCACGCGGCTGAACGTCCGGTGCCCGCTCAGCCGCACCTCGCTGAGCTGATGCTCCGCGTTATAGCTGAAGTACTGCTCCGCGGCCCCCCGCGCCGCTTTGCGCCAGGCCAGGCGGCCAAAACCGTCATACTCCTGACGCGCACCTTTCAGCCTGCGCAGTAGCCAGGGGACGATCCCGACACCATCGTACTTTTTAGCGGCCTTAACTCACTGACAGAACTGGCTTTTAAGTGGCTGTTTTTCACTTCAGCCGCCGCCGCTTAACCCGGCAGCCCCGACCTGCATTTTTGCCCCGGACAGGCTACCGCTATGCCGTGACCTTCCCTGTCTGCACCACTGCATCTTAGCAGCGGCGTCAGCCGCTGCCAGCCTTGTTTTTCCGGGGTTGTGACCTTCATAACGGCGGCTGGCCGTCTGCCGGGCGCGGGCTGGCGAGACCCACAAGCGACACCTGCGGCGCTCTGCCACACGAAAGCCGGAGGGAACGACGGGTTTGCATGACCGCACGGACCGGGGCGGGTGCGGAAGCTGGCGAGCGGGGCTGAGTCTGTTTCAGCGTGGTGCTGCTGTGCGGGAACACAGCAACGCCGCTGACCACAAGCAACTAGCAGGAGTTGATCATGGCTGAACACGATTTTAAGTCAGGACAGGGGATTTCCAAAACGGAACGGCGTTGTATTGTGGGATACAGGCCGCAACGCGACGCTAACAGTACACCGGCAGTGAACCTGTCCGGCAAGTGGCTACGTGAGGCGGGGTTTGAGGTGGGAACCGGGGTGAGTCTGAAAGTGATGGACGGCTGCCTGATGCTGATCCCGGATGGCCCGGAAGAGAGGCGACTGTGGGCGAAGGAACAGCAACTGAAGTCCCAGCAGGAAGAGCTGGGGCAGGCCCGTCAGCGGATAAAGGCGGTGCTGGCATGACGGACAGCTAAAAAAATAGCCGGAAAGATCGGGGGATCTTTTCCGGCTATTTTTACGACTACAGTGTTAAATAACTCTCTTAGTTATTTCTAAGTAGTGATTGTATGTCTCTTTGCTAAAATATTTACGAGATAAATTATAACTATAATCATTTCCCATCAATGCTTCAAAAATACATGTATTTAGCACATCTCTCATAGATTTATCACCTCCCAAAAATATCTCATCAATAAATGAAAATATTTTATATATTTCACTCTCAACAGAATCACTATTTTTATACATCTTTTTCAGATTATAATAAAAATAATTTTGAGAAGCCTTAACATCAGACATGTATATGTTGATCAAATCTAAAATAAATGATCCAAAAGAACCATATGCCAGATATACATCATCTTCACCATCATAAGTTCCATCAAATACAGGAAAACACTCTTTTAATTTATGAACAGCAGTATCTATTATCATGGAATAAACCCTAGAGCTTCTTTTAGATCGCTCATCATATAACTGGCCAAACTTCTATCAGAACCAATGAGCACTTCTCCTTTATATTTCCCTGTGCCACTGGTAAGTCTTTTAAGTGCTTCCAGATAGCTTGTTCCCTTAGCTATATGATCAGAACCACTGACCAGTTGCCCTGTGGTTTTCGTATGCAGTATAGATGCCGCAGTTCCTCCATCAGGAATATTTGCTCCGGGACGATATAGTTCAGAGAAAATACCTTTAAGCTTGGTGTTATCTATAGAGTCAATAATTTTCTGTCGCTGAGAAGGTGAAATGGCATGGTTATTCTTTCTTGCATTTCTTAACGTATTAACAGAACAGGTAGCAAGTCCTAGCGGATCGATCCAACTCAGCGGATTCGGCGCATAAGCATAAGGATTCAGCCCGCCTTCTAACCCCACCGGATCCGGCTGCGTAAACCTCCCCATCACCGGATCATAATAGCGAAAAAGATTGTAGTGCAGCCCCGTTTCCCTG
>Ga0308161_1000656_pt1 | contig 50403 bp, 40 predicted proteins | sample PhyFR2_FD_201034 | JGI IMG/M metagenome (GOLD analysis project Ga0308161, IMG submission 201034) | Phyllosphere microbial communities from UC Gill Tract Community Farm, Albany, California, United States - DLSLF.R2 | ecosystem: Host-associated > Plants > Phyllosphere > Unclassified | place: USA...
ATCCAGGATCCCATCGGGAAGTAATAAACTAATAAGGGTTTGCTCGGCTTGGTTCAATGTAAATCAGTAATTGTTCAGAATACAAAGAAACAAATTATTCTTTCCCCCCAAGAATTCCGCTTGATCCTTGATACCTTAATATTCAGGCTAATTCGTCTTTTTCAGAATAATACAGGCACCACCACCTGGAGCAAGTTTTACCCGAACTTTAGTGCCAGATGTAACGTTCAATTCTTTCGAGGTATAGCCTTCTTTATGCGTGCGATAATCAGAATCTTTACTGTCCTGAATAACGGTTGCCCGGTAGTTGCCTTTACTTAAGAACGATAACGGAATTTCCAGATCGCGAGGTTCTTCGTTAGTGGCTGCACCAACTAGCCACGTTCCATCGGCTGATTGCCTGGCCATCGAAATATACTCTCCAATAACACCACTAATGGTTTTGCTTTCCCGCCATGGCATCTTTTCGGAAGCGTAAAATTCTAGTATTTCCGGATGTTTCTTGTAATTTTCAGGAATATCAGGGATTACCGTAACACCTGAAAACATAATCAATGTCCGCGCTGCTTCACCAACCAAAGTAGAGGGTACGGGAGAAGGTTCGTCAACACGGCCAGCCTGGGTAAGGTCTGCCAATCCATTGTTCATGTCAATCGGGCCGGCAAGCATGTTAACAAATACTTCTGTTACAAATGTTTTAGGCGCAACCACGCGATGTGCATCCAGCTGGGCAGGGCCGTATTCGCGGGTGAGTGCATTTGGCCAGGTACGCATCTGTCCATAGGGATGAACAGGACCGTCATGAAAATCACATAACAAATGGTATTTAGCACACAGTTCTGTAATAAGCCTGGTCCGTATATTTTTTTCTTCCGGATCACCAATCATAAAACCATATTTTATACCTGCTGCTCCCCAATCACTATATTGTTTCAAAGTTTGCTCAATTGGATATTTACGCCCGCCCACATCATTAATGTATAGCCAGATGCCAATGCCTTTGGTTTTGGCGTATGTTATGATTTCATGTACCTGGGCTACCTTACCCCCTTTAACCGGATCAGAGCCCTCTGCAAACTCCGGTCCGTACCAATCAGCATCCAGCATCAGGTAACGCATACTGCTTTGCGCCGCGAAATCAACCATCCGTTTCCATGATGGTAGCGACATTTTATACTCGAAGTTATCAACTTTAGCTCCATTAATTCGCCAATCCCATACGGCAACCCCTGGCTTTACCCATGAAAAGTCAATGTTTTTTGCTGGTGGCGGACTTAATAGCTCTATCATATGTGAGTCTACCAATTCTCCTAGTGTACGTCCATACATTACAACCCGCCAGGCAGCATTAGCCTTTGAAGCAATTGTAAAGTTTTTTGAACCTTTTTTCGATTTCAGTATTAGCGGCTCACCCTGTTCTAAATCAGCCTCATGTACGGCCAAGTAATCATGATCATTAGCTTTTACCGTCATTACTGGTAAACGCTTCCCGCCTACCTCCGTTAATTTTTCCGGCCCGATATTGTGCAGTTCTCCGTTGTAAAACCATGCGGTGTAATCTCCGCTGAAATTAAATTGCGTTAAATCCCTGGATCTGGGGCTTCCGGCAGGTAATTGGTATTTAATGGCAAAACCATTATTATATGCCCGTGCAACTATTTTATAGGCTTTTAAATCAATTGTAATTTCATTAAACTGGTCGGGCACGATAGTCCGTTTTCCCCATATAGGTTTCCATACAGTATTCACTGAACGATGGCTTGCCTGGATAAATCCTATTTGGTTTAAACTATCCAAACCTAATGCCGATGGCCCGATCAACGTTTTCCCGTATGCGGTAAATGCATAAGAGACATGTTTTAAGTCTGAAAAATTGAAAGAAATAAGGAGTTTGCCATCAGGCGATTTAAGTGTTTCTGCTCTACGAGCTATTTGAGCAAAAACAGCGTTTACACTAAATGCGAAAAAAGCAATTGCTAAGCAATTTAACTTTAGATGTTTAATTTTATTCATAATGATAATAATCGTCAAGGCTATTTAAACCTTGTTGATTTTTGGAAAATATAATGGACAAAAGGTATGCTCCGCAATCCGGGGGTCTCATGAAGAATTGATTCCACTGCTTCTTATATTCATATATTTAGTTAGTTATTTGGCAAGCTATAGTCAAACACAATTAATTGTATGGCTTTAATCCGCTGATACAAAGCTAGTTTATAGTAGGTGAAAAAAATTGGCACAAATGGACTTTTTTTTATACAAATCCGACATATTAGAAATTTGTTAAAAAGCAGAAAGAATAATTTTTATTTGTTGACAGCTGAATGTTTAACATTTGATAATTACCGCCTTATTTTACAAGCTTGGCTAAGATCTGCAGGAATATAAAAATAGTCTGCTACTGGCTTATCATGTAGGAGATGGGTAGAAAAGGATAGGGAATTAAATCTGTGAATTCAAAGAATAAGGTTTATTTGTCACTTTGTTTCCCCTGCGTAAACTTCGCATGAATTGCGGTTAAATAAACCAAAAACTATTCTAAATTTGGGCGATAAATCCCAAGCTCATGTTTTTAAAAACAGGTCTGAAGAAGGCCTTAACCTCAATAAGTTTTCTGCTCAGTTCTTACATTGCCTCGGCACAGTTTAATCAATCGGCCTTCGAAAACAGGATCCGTCCCGATAGCAGTTTAGTAAACGAGGTTCATTTTAATTTTTACAATTTAAACTACGTTCGGAATTACGAATACACTAATGATTTTCATGATGGTTATACCTTGTATGGCACACAGCTACAGCCACAATTGGTATATTACGCACATCCAAACCTGGCCATTACCGCTGGTGCCTTTATCAGGAAGGATTTTGGCCGGAATGGAATTTCTGATGCCAAACCATTGTTTAGTGTAAAATACCATAAGCGTAACCTTACCTTGATTTTTGGTAGCTTAGAAGGAAATATCCAGCATAGGTATATTGAGCCTTTATACGATTTTGAAAGGATTTTAACTACACCGATTGAGTATGGTACACAGCTATTGGTTGAGCGTAAGAAATTTACTTTAGATGCCTGGATTGCCTGGCAGAAAATGATTTATAAGGGTGATCCGACCAAAGAAGAAATTATCGGTGGATTATCTACGGAGAGTTTTTTAATCAAAAATGATGACTGGAAATTGAGTATTCCTGCACAGTTTTTGGCTTTCCATCAGGGCGGACAGATTGATGTGCTGAAAGAAATCCCGATTACGACCATGTTTAATGGTGCAACCGGTATAAAACTGCATAAAGATATTAATGGCAATATTAAGCAGGTATATACGGATAACTATATTGCTGTTTACAAAGATTTCTCTCCCGATAAAAGAAGGGCCTATCAGGGCGGTTTTGGTTTATGGTTAAATGCCGGGGTAGAAAGTAAATGGGGAAGTTTAGTGGCTTCTTACTGGAAAGGCAATAACTTTATTTCGATTAAAGGGATGCCACTGTACGAGTCAGTTTCGGATAATTTATATAGTCCAGGCCTAAAGCAAAGTTCCAGAAACATTGTTTCGCTACGTTATGCTTACCAAAAAGAATTGATTCCGCATTTATACCTTGATGTGCGTTTCGAACCACATATCGATTTAGATCATACTGATAAACAACTGCAGTTTAACCATTCGTTTTTCTTAACCTATAAGCAAGGTTTTAAATTGTTTAAGGCGAAGAAGGATGGAAGGTAGAGGGGTGAAGAGGATGGAAAGTAGAGGGTTTAAGGTGTCGGGTTGAAATTTGTCCATTTCAACCCCATAGTTTTAAAAAGCTAAGGGATTTGTTATTTTAAGCATTGCCACTGCTTCCTAAACCCTATAGCAGCGGAAAACACGAAGGTGAGGAACGAGCCGAGGCTTTGAAGCGGATAGCGGGACTAACACTTCAAAATTGCTCCTGTCTTTGCTTTCCAAATCAGAAAGCTATATCTTTCCTGAAAAATATTATATCATTTATCTTACTGAAAATCAGTTTGATGATTAATAATTTAACTTTATTTAACTTTTTTTCTCTTTCCATGCAACCATTGTTTGTGATCTGCCATCTTCTATATACAAACACACAATGAAATTGACGCGAAGCTATACAATAAACGATTTGATGGAAGGCTGCAAAGCTGGCGACCGGAAGATGCAAGAGCTGCTTTATAAGCAAACAGCATCGAAGATGTTGGCCGTTTGTATGCGATACGCCAAAGATAGGATGGAAGCTGAAGATGTACTGCAGATGGGTTACATTAAAGTTTTTCAGAAAATTAAGGAATACCGGGGTGAGGGTTCTTTTGAAGGCTGGATTAGGCGGGTGATGGTAAATACCGCTATTGAGAGTTACCGTAAAAATTTACGCAGCTTAAATGTAGTGGAAATAGATGAAGCCTATGAGCAACCATCAACCGGATTTGATTTTAGCCGGTTAGGTATGCAAGACCTGATGAAAGTGATACAAAAACTGGCTGATGGTTACCGGATAGTTTTTAACATGTATGTAATTGAAGGTTACTCACATAAAGAAATTGGCGAGACATTAGGCATCTCAGAAGGGGCGAGCAAATCGCAACTATCGAGAGCAAGAGCAATATTAAAAGAAGAAATTATAAAAATGGAGGGATTTGGTTATGCAACCTATACGGGATAAGGATTTTGATCAGTTATTTAAGGATACTTTTGCTGATGCGGAAGTAACACCTTCAAGAGATTTGTGGAGCAATATAGAAAGCGAAATCGTGCCGAAGAAGAAAAGAATCATACCAGTATATTGGTTGTCGGCTGCAGCGATTTTATTGGTCGCCACGATCGGGATTTTGATTTATCAACAACAAAATACAACCCATCAGGGTAAACAATTGGCAAATAATGTAATTGAAAAAACTAAACCAGAGGTGAAACAACCGATTGCCCAGGATACGGCAGTTACAACAGTTGAAAGTATTGAGCCCGTTTTACCAGTTAGACCTAAAGCAGTTAACGCTATAGCCAAAACAAAGGTTAAAAAGGAAATCAAGTCGACTGGATTGAAGGAAACGCATAGCATGATTACGGCACCTGAAATGCACAAACAGGAAGCTGTTATAGCGAAAATTGATGAACCTAAAAAAGATCTTAAAACAAAAATCGAAGAGGCGATTCTGCAGCCGAAAGAGGAGACGGTAACCGCGGCTGTTGCAACTCCGGTTAAAACAGATGAGCCTGTTAACGATAATGAACAAAGTAATAAAGGCATCCGTAATGTGGGCGATGTAGTCAACCTAATCGTTAACAAAATGGACAAGAGAAAAGATAAACTGATCCAGTTCCGCACTGATGATGATGATTCTTCTCTGTCATCTATCAATATCGGCCCTTTTAAATTTGGTAAACGGAAGAAATAGCGGTTATCAGTTGGCGGCTTTCAGTTTACAATTTTCAGTTACCAATACTAAAAAATCACAACATTAAACATAACAAACACATAAATATGAAACGTCTAATTTATACAACACTTTTGGTAAGCGGACTTGCCGGTGTTATGGCTCCTGGTGCTTTTGCACAACAAGATTCTATCAAAAGGAATAGAAAAGATTTGGATTATGGAATTGTAAAGATAACAAGGGACGGCAAAGACAGCGTAAATAAACAACCCAAAAACGGCCGTTTTGTAGGTGGGATTACCTTTACCCGTGTAGATTTGGGTTTCTCCAGGTTAATTGATAACGGCAGTTTCAATTTATCTCCAAATAACGATTTTTTAGATTATAAAGGTGGCAAAACCAGCACGTTCTCTTTTGATGTGTTACAGTTTGGATACCGTTTCAATTCAAACTTTAAGGTTTACGTAGCGGGAGGATTTGACTGGACTTTGATCCGTTTGAGAAAAGATATTACCATTGCAAAAAATTCAAATGAGTTTGTTTATACAGAATCGCCGGAACATTTTTCTAAAAACCGTTTCTCGAGCAGTTATGTACACATTCCCTTAAATTTTGAATTCCGTACTGCAGAAAACAAAAACGGCAAAAGGTTTTACCTGGTATTAGGTCCGGAGGTTAGCTTTTTGTTAAATGGAAAAATTAAACAGATTAGCGAAGAACGCGGTAAAGAGAAACAATATGATAACTACCACTTTCAATCGGTTCGTTACGGTGGTACTGTTAGATTTGGTTATGGCGGTTTAGGTTTGTTTACTAAATACTATTTCAACGATATGTTTACCACTGCACAGCAAGCTGGCTTAAAGAATATGAGCTTCGGAATTACTTTTGGGTTAAATTAACCCCTAAATCCCCTAAAGAGGACCGATTAATCTATTTAGATGAGGTAATCTGAAAAACATAAAGTTAACACACACATGAACAGATCCTGTTTCGGTTAGGCGGAACAGGATTTTTTGTTTATAAGCCTGAATTCGATAATTATTTGTTAAAAAGTTTTTTAAAAAAGCCCAGTCCAGATCGATCGTCATGCTGAATTTATTTCAGCATCTTTTTAGCATGAAAGACCCTGAAATAAATTCAGGGTGACGATCGCGTTAGGAAAAGAGGGAAAAAACTGATCAAAATACAATACTAACAATTATACATGTTTTAACCTTACACCTTCAACCTCAAAACCCTCCACCTTTTTCTTATCTTTACCCTGTGAGCAATATCCTAATCAGCGTTAAAAATTTAACCAAGCAATATCAGGCAGAACAGGCCGGTGGAATCAGAAATGTAAGTTTCGACATTAAAAAAGGCGATGTGGTTGCCATTATCGGCGAAAGCGGAAGTGGAAAATCAACCTTATTAAAATCCATCTATGGCTTGTTGAAAACTGATGAAGGAGAAATCTTTTTTGAAGATAAGCGTGTTAAGGGACCAGATGAGCAGTTGATTCCCGGCCATAAGCAGATGAAAATGGTTACACAGGATTTCTCGCTTAACATTTATGCGAAAGTGTACGATAATATCGCCTCGCAATTATCCAATACCGACCTGAAAACCAAAGCTGAAAAAACTTTGGCCATCATGGAGCATTTACGGATTTTACCGCTCCAGAATAAGAAAATTATTGAACTGAGTGGGGGCGAACAACAACGTGTGGCCATCGCTAAAGCCATGGTTTCGGATACGCAGGTGCTGCTTTTAGACGAACCTTTCAGCCAGGTTGATGCTTTGCTTAAAAACCAGCTGCGTGCTGATATCAAACGTATAGCTGCCGAAACTGGTGTAACGGTGATATTGGTTTCGCATGATCCGGCCGATGGCTTATTTTTAGCTGATCAGTTATTGATTTTGCGCAATGGCGAACTTTTGCAAACGGGAAAACCAGCTGAAATTTACCAGCAGCCAAAACACATTTATACAGCACAAATTTTAGGTAATGCGGTAGTTTTGGCGCGAGATGAAGCCGAAAAAATAGGGTTAAAGGCGCAAAAAGATTTTGTAGTATTTTATCCGGAATGGGCGGAGATTAATAATAACTGGAGCAGCAGACGGTATGAAGTAAAAGATGTGTACTATAAAGGTTTTTATGAGGAGCTGCTGTTGGAAAGAAACGGCGTGAATGTACGCGCTTTACAGCTAAACAGGGGGGAAAATCAAAAAAATGACCACGTTCAATTGAACATTAGCAGATATCTGGAGTTTTAATTGTAATTATAAGTTGATCGGTTTTCAGAAAAAGTTATAATCATAATTATAACTTTCTTGTATATTTAATTTAATTGTAATTACGATTAACATATGAATATACCTTAGTGGCATTCTAAATCGAGATAAATACATATCCCAAATACAACCTTTTATACGTAAAAATCTGATTAAGGTATTAACAGGGCAACGTAGGGTAGGCAAAAGTTATCTAATCTTTCAAATTATAAATAATATTATTGAACAGGATAGCGATGCAAATATTATTTACATCAATAAGGAAGATTTACAGTTCGATTTTATTCAAAATGCAAATGATCTGAATGATTATGTTTTATCAAAGATAGAGCCTGATTTACGTAACTATATTTTTATAGATGAAATACAGGACATAACTGACTTCGAAAAAGCATTAAGATCACTGTTACTTGACCAAAATAACGACATCTACATTACGGGTAGCAATGCTAAAATGCTTTCGGGGGAATTAGCTACTTATTTAAGCGGAAGATATATTGAGTTTACTATTTACAGTTTGTCATATTCTGAATTTTTATTGTTTCATAAACTGAAGGATACGGATAAAAACATGGAACACTATTTTAAATATGGGGGTCTACCTTATCTGATCAACTTAACTTTAAATGACCAGGCTTTCGAATATCTCAATAGCATTTATACTGGGATTTTATTTAGAGATGTTGTTTCCAGATATAATCTGAGAAATAGTAACTTCTTAGAGAAACTTGTTCTTTTTCTGGCAGATAATATCGGAAGTTTATTTTCGGCAAAAAAATAACCGATTTCCTTAAATCTCAACAAACAAATATAGCGCCCAACCAAATACAAACTTATACCAGATTTTTGGTAAATGCCTATATTATTCACGAGGTAGACCGATATGACATTATTGGGAAAAGGATTTTCGAAACAGGTAGTAAATTTTATTTTGAAAATACCGGCATTAGAAATGCCATTATTGGTTATAGGCCACAGGACTTGGGGAAATTACTTGAAAATGTAGTATATAATCACCTTTTGTATTTGGGGTATAAAATAAAGGTCGGCACCATGAGTGCTAAAGAGATTGATTTTATTGGCGAGCGAAAAGGTGAATTTATTTATATCCAGATAGCCCTAAAACTGGAAGACGAAACAACAATTAAGCGCGAATTTGAAAACCTGCTTCAGATTGATGATAATTATCCAAAATATGTAATTACAAATAGCGAGTTTAATGGCAATACCTATCAAGGTATAAAACACATTTACATTCGCGACTTTTTAATGTGGGAGTGATACGAAAAAAACGACCACGTCCAGTTGAACATTAGCAGATACCTAGAGTTTTATTTTGATTAGAAATAAGGCAAAAAAAACGGCCATATTTAGTTAAATATGGCCGTTTTTTTATATTTGAATATTTTTCTACGTTACATTTTGTGAAGCAACTAAAACAATTTTTACACGAATTGTATTGGTTGGTGGTGGCCCATAAGAATAAACCCGGATTGAACCAGTATATATATCATAATCATAACTTTGAGCTTGATTAGGAATTTGAAAGTATCCTGTAGAATTAGTCCCATCTGTTGCAATATAAACGAGAACGCCTTCATCCTGAACATTGATATTATCAATTTCATTAGCGACTAGATCAACATAATAAGTATTTGTCGTTCCTGCTAACAATCTCCAACTATTAGCTGGTTTATCAAATATAATTGTTCGGTTTGGAGTCGTTTGATTAATAATTGGATCTTTCTTGCACGAAGCCAGACCTAGTATGGCAATGCAAAGCATTAGGATGGTAAATTTTTTCATGTTGATTAGTTTTTATTTGTGTGTGATTTTGATATTACAAATCTGCTGCCAAAAAATCCAATAGCCTATTTATGGATTAATTATTGTACAGTAAACCATAAATACCAATTACAAATTTTCATTATTCACCTTATATGAAGATCTTTTTTCGACTCTTACCCTGGTTAATCCTTTTGGTCGCCGCTTACTTTTTTATTTCCAAAAAGTTCAGTATCAATACCACTGTAGAAAGCAAACATCAGCTTTTGGTGGAGAAAATTGAGGCCATAGGTAAACTGGAGCTGGTAAGGTACCAGATCAGCGACGTTTTAGAACATAAAAACAAAACAGATTTTTTACCTGAAGCCAGTGTTTTATTGATTATCAAAGCCGAAGCGGTAGGCTGTATCGATCTGACTAAAATTGCGAAAGAAGATATAAGCATTGATGCGGACACTGCTGTAGTAAATTTACCACAGCCCGAAATTTGTTATGTAAAAATCGACCATAAAAACTCACGTGTTTACGATACGAAAATGGCTTTTTTTCGCGAGGCGAGTTTGGTAGATGAAGCATACAAAGCCGCAGAAAGACAAATTACTAACGAAGTTAAAAAATCGAGCATTTTAGCGCAAACAAAAACAAATGCTACCACCGTGCTTAAGCCAATTATTGAGGGCTTGGGCTATAAGAATGTGAGGTTTACCTTTGAATAAGGTAGAAGGCGGAACGTTTAGGGTTTAGGGTTGCACCCGAACTCGGACTTTCCGACTCCAGACCTCGGTCTTATTTTAAAAAATCTTCACGGTGTGGGTTAAAGACATCAATCAATATTCCATCTTCCAAACAAACCACGCCATGAAATACATTTGATGGGGCAAAGAAAACATCGCCTTCGTTTAAGATTTTCTTATCATCACCCATGCTTACTTCAAAACTGCCTTTGGCAACATAACTCATCTGTAAATGCGGATGATTATGAATGGTACCAATGGCATCTTTCTCAAATGCTACTTTAACCAACATCAGGTTGTTATCATAAGCCATAATTTTGCGTTTAACGCCAGCACCTAAATCTTCCCAGCTGATATCGTGATCAGAAATTAAGGTTTTGTTGGTTAAATCTTTGAAGTTCATTTTTTTCGATTAAGATATGGCATATTGAGCTTGTCGAAACATCTTGATTGTCCTTCGTTGCCCTACCATTGACAGACTCCACTAGGGAGGTCGTCATTGTGAGGAGGAACGACGAAGCAATCTTTCACGCTAAAATGATCCTTGCTGTAAAGATTGCTTCGTCGGCTGAAAAGCCTTCTCGCAATGACGATACTCGGAGAGGTTTATTTCAATTAGATGCTGCTGTCAATCATGTTGATTTTTATAAAATAAATTATCCCTCAGGATGACAGAGGAATTAATTATACTTTGCGTACTCTGCGAAAAACTTTGCGCCCTTTGCGGTAAAAAAAAGCTAGACCAAATATTCAAACAAAGTCTGATCCTGATTTAACTCGATAATTTCAAATTTAAAATCTTTCATACGCTGTAATAAACTGGCGTAATCATTTTTGTTCGAAAGCTCAATGCCCACCAAGGCCGGACCATTTTCCCTGTTGGTTTTTTTAATAAACTCGAAACGGGTAATATCATCCTGTGGTCCTAAGACTTCGTTCACAAATAATTTTAAAGCACCTGGTCTTTGTGGGAAACGAACAATAAAATAATGTTTTAAACCTTCGAAAAGTAAAGACTTCTCTTTAATCTCCTGCATGCGCTCTATGTCATTGTTTCCGCCGCTAACAACACATACTACCGTTTTACCGGTAATCTGGTCTTTAAGCTGATCTAATGCAGCTATAGACAGCGCTCCGGCCGGTTCTACCACAATGGCGTCCTCATTATACAGTTTTAAAATGGTAGTGCAGATTTTTCCTTCGGGTATTAAATGCATCTGGTCAAGCAGTTCCTTACAATATTCGTAAGTAATGTGGCCAATCCTTTTTACAGCGGCACCATCCACAAAGCGGTCTATTTCATCTAGTGTGTAGGGGCCACCATGCTCCATTGCTGTAACCATCGAGGGTGCGCCAAGCGGCTCAACACCAATCAGTTTAATATCGGGTTTAACGGTTTTTAGGTAAGCACTTACACCTGATGCCAGGCCTCCACCACCTACAGGCATCACCACCATATCTAAATCAGGCAGGTCTTCAAAAATTTCTACGCCTACGGTAGCTTGTCCTTCAATTACCTTTTCATCATCAAAAGGAGGAATAAAAGTGGCCTTTTTTTCAGCACTGTAAGCAAGCGCTTCTTTTAAGCAATCGTCAAAAGTATCGCCAACCAAAACCACTTCCACATTTTCGCCACCGAACATATAGGTTTGTTTTACCTTTTGTTTCGGGGTAATTTCAGGCATAAATATCACACCTTTAATTCCCAGTTTTTTACAAGAGTAAGCTACACCCTGCGCGTGGTTTCCGGCACTTGCACAAACTACGCCGTTTACCAACAGTTCCTGAGGCAGCGAACTGATTTTATTGTAAGCACCACGCAGTTTGTAAGAGCGTACAATCTGCAGATCTTCTCTTTTTAAATAAATATTGGCATTATAAAAAGAAGAAAGTCCGGCATTAAACTCAAGCGGAGTACGTTTTACCACGTTTTTGAGCCTTTCTGTTGCAGATTTAAAATCTAGTGTATGTGGTGTTGTAGTATTCATTTTTTTAGTATCAAGTAGAGAGGATCAAGTATTAAGACTTAAAATTTCTCTTATATTTTGTAAAGCAGGGCTTAGTATTCCATCGGTTATTACAGCCCTGCTATTCGTTTCAATCTTTTTAATACAGCTGCCGTACTGAGGAGCGAAAAACCTGTTTTCCATCCGTTACAGATGCTTCGTGCCTCAGCATGACATCATATTTAAGTTGGCCGCAATTAAAAAGTATTTCCACTGCTATCAGGTTTAGGGAAGCCGGGTCGGTGTGTCAAACTAAAACGCACCGGCTTAACGCCAAAACCCTGACTCTTTAGGCCGTTCGCTTGTCGCTTTTAGCTTTAGTCTCTGACCCTTCGGCTTCTAAGCCAGGTGTAGCGCAACCAATTGGTTCAAATCGGTATCGTTAATGCCCTGTTTGCTATCGGCTAAGACCAAAAACTGTTTGTAAACAATATCAAGGTGTTCTTTTTCCAATTGATGGCCTAGGCGTTCTAAATGATGTTTTAAGGCATGGCGACCACTTCTTGCAGTTAATACTATCGTAGCATCAGGAAAACCGACATCTTCGGGTTTAATAATTTCGTAGTTTTCGCGGTTTTTTAAGAAACCATCCTGGTGGATGCCCGAACTGTGCGAAAATGCGTTTCCGCCAACAATAGCTTTATTGGGTTGTACCGGCATATTCATCTGGTTTCGTACCATGTGGCTCATTTCGTAAAAACGGGTGGCATCAATCTGGGTATTTAAACCCAGAACTTTGTGCGTTTTCAAAATCATCACCACTTCTTCCATAGATGTATTCCCTGCACGCTCGCCAATACCGTTAATGGTACATTCCACCTGGCGGGCACCATTTTGTAAACCAGCGATAGAGTTGGCCGTAGCTAAACCCAAATCGTTGTGGCAATGTACTGAGATTATGGCTTTATCGATGTTTTTTACATTCTCTTTCAAATAAAGAATCTTCGAGCCGTATTGATCTGGCAGGCAATAACCGTTGGTATCCGGAATGTTAACCACGGTTGCACCCGCCGCAATCACGGCTTCAACCATTTTGGCTAAAAATTCGATATCGGCACGGCCGGCATCTTCTGCATAGAATTCAACATCTTCGACAAATTTTTTAGAATACCTTACTGCTTCTACGGCACGTTCTAAAATTTCTTCGCGGGTACTGTTAAATTTATGTTTGATGTGGAAGTCCGAAGAGCCGATCCCGGTGTGGATACGCGGCCTCTTGGCGTAACGCAACGCATCTGCAGCAACGTCAATATCATTTTTATTGGCTCGTGTTAAGGCACAAATGATCGGGTTGGTTACTGCCTTTGATAATTCAATTACACTGTTAAAATCTCCGGGGCTGGATACCGGAAAACCTGCTTCAATCACATCAACGCCTAAAAGCTCAAGTGATTTAGCGATTTCTATTTTTTGGTTTGTATCTAACTGGCAGCCCGGAACCTGCTCGCCATCACGTAAGGTGGTGTCGAAAATATAAACTTTGTTAGGGTCGTGAATCATAATCTTTGATTTAGGAGTTGATTAATTTTTGTGATAAGAATTTCAATACTAACTTTCCCATTTCGGCGGTACCCAAAACTTTAAAACGGTTAGTGCTTTGGTCGGCAATATCGTGCGTTCTGAAGCCTTCTTTTAATACCTGGTCGATGGTATCAACCAATAATTTAGCTTCTTCTTTCAGTCCGAATCCGATTTCCAGCATCAGTGCTGCCGATAGGATAGAGGCTAGCGGATTGGCTAAATCTTTACCGGCAATATCGTGAGCAGAACCATGGATGGGTTCGAAGAAACCAGTGCTTTCGCCAACAGAAGCTGAAGCCAGCATACCCATTGAACCTGCAATCTGCGATGCCTCATCGGTTAAAATATCACCAAACAAATTAGCGGTTAATACCACGTCGAACTTTTTCGGGTTTTTGATCAGCTGCATGGCTGCATTATCGATAAACATATGCTCTGTTTCCACATCAGGATATTGTTTGGCAATTTCCTGAACGGTTTCGCGCCACAGGCGTGAGCTTTCCAGAACGTTGGCTTTATCTACTGAGCATAACCTTTTGTTGCGTTGTTGTGCAGCTTGGTAAGCTTTATGTGCAATACGCTCTACTTCGTAACGGTGGTAGAGCATCAGATCTGAAGCCGTGTTCCGGTCTTCAGAACGTGTTTTCTCCCCAAAATAAACATCACCCGTTAACTCACGGAAAAACAAAATATCGGTTCCCCTTAAAATTTCAGGTTTAATGCTCGATGCCTGAAGAAGTTCATCAAATAGTAATATCGGGCGGAGATTGGCAAATAATCCCAGTTCTTTACGGATTTTTAAAAGTCCTTGTTCTGGTCTGACTTTTAAACTTGGATCGTTGTCATATTTGGCATGCCCAATTGCACCAAAAAGGATCGCATCGCTTTGTCTTGCTTTTTCCAAAGTTTCGTCTGGCAGGGGTTCGCCGGTAACTTCAATCGCCGCATGGCCCATTAAAGCTTCTTCGAAGTTAAATTCATGCCCAAAAATTTCGGCAATTTTTTCTAATGCTGCTTTTCCCCAAGCCGTGACCTCGGGGCCGATACCATCTCCAGGTATTACTAAAATGTTCTTCTTCATTGTTGACTCCTCTTTTGCTATTGCTGTTTTTACCACGGATTTGCACAGATAGACACAGATTGATTTCTCCCATGGTTTGTGTCTTCACGAACCATTAAATTTTTATCTGTGTTCATCCTTATTATCTGTGGTTAACTTTCATCAGCTTAATATTTCTGTGTTTAAACTTTCGACGACTTTTACCTCGCCTTTTTCTAACAATATTCTTTTTTCTATGCAGGTTGGCAGCTGCGATTCAAAATGGCCAACATAAATTAAGGTCATCCCATTGCTGCACAATTCATCAACCAATTGGTTAAAATGTTTGCTTTGCTGCTGGTCTAAACCCTGGCAAGGTTCGTCCAGAATTAATAGTTCCGGATTTTTTATGATTGTCCGCGCTAACAGCACCAATCGTTGTTTACCGAGTGGAAGCGCAGTTAACAATTCATTTTTCTCTTCGTTAAGGCCAAAGTATGCTACCAATTCATCAACCTGTGTACTTTTAGTATAAGGCAATTGCTGGAATAAACCTACGGTATCATAAAAACCGGAGGCAATGCTTTGCCAAACGGTAGCGGTGGGATCGAAATACCAATGAAATTCGGGTGAGATTAAACCGATATGCTGTTTAATGTCCCATATGCTTTCGCCGCTTCCACGTCTGTTGCCGAATAAATAAAGTTCGTTGGCATAAGATTGTGGATGATCGCCGTTGATCAGGCTTAGTAAGGTCGACTTCCCTGACCCGTTATGGCCTTGAAGAAGCCATTTTTCTCCTGCTTTGATTTCCCAGTTAATGTTTTTCAATATCTGTTTTTCACTATAGCTGATGTTTACATTAACCATTTTTACAATATCCTGAGTACTGTAAACGGGCGATTCTTTCAAAAAATCCGGTATTTCTCTTAAGTGGATTTCGACAGCAGCACTTTCCAATGCATCTACTTTGAGCAGCTGTCCGTCTCTTATTTCTGCAAATGAACGAATGGAAGTTGGCAATTCAGTGTCATTACTAATCAAGATCAATTGCACACCTTCCGCAGCCACCTGATCCAATAAAGCGTTTAGGTTTTTCCGCGAAGCAGTATCTAAACCTGTATATGGTTGATCGATAATTAACAGCTGCGGTTTTAACCAAAGTGCTTTAACCAGCTGCAACTTTTTGTGTTCGCCGCTGGATAATTCGATTAATTGTGAACTGGCAAATGTTGCAAAATCCAAAGCTTCCAAAATCGGCTCAACCCGATCGAAATGAAGTCCTTTCTCTTTTCCATAATTCACCAATTCTGCATGAACGGTCAAGGTATCATTAGCCTGTAAACTGGTATACCGCTGTTGGTAATAAAAATTGGCTACACCTTCCAGATTTTTAAACTGGTACCAGCTTTCTACATAAAGTACTTCCTGAGGAAGTTTATTCTGCTGGTCAAAATTAATTTCTATGCTTCCCTGAAAAGGGACGAGGCTGGCAATGGCTTTGGCCAAAGCTGTTTTACCAGTTCCACTTTTGCCGCCGATTGCATAGCTTTCACCGCTATTCATTTCCCAATACAAATTCTTAAGCACCGTTTTATTGCGGTAACCTAAATTTAAATCCTGTATGTAAACGAATGGTTTATCCATTACCTGGCCTGTTCAAATTCTTCAATTAATTGTTTTTGGTTTAAGATGAAATCGATGTCATCGTAACCGTTTATCAAGCATGATTTTTTGTAAGGATTGATCTCGAAGGATTCCTGAGCACCGGTTTCTACAATGGTAACGGTTTGTTTTTCCAAATCAACTTCTAAGGCTGATTTTGGATTGTTATCCACCGCTTTAAAAATCTGCGCCAGGAAGGCGTCGCTTACCTGTATGGGTAGCAAACCGTTGTTCAGCGCATTTCCTTTAAAAATATCGGCAAAAAAACTGCTGATTACGGCATCAAAGCCAGCATCCTGAATGGCCCAGGCGGCATGCTCGCGACTACTTCCACAACCAAAGTTTTTTCCTGCAACCAAAATCTGACCGCTATAGGTAGGATTGTTCATTACAAACTCTGGTTTAGGCGTATTATCTCCATTATAACGCCAATCGCGGAACAGGTTCTCGCCGAAACCTTCGCGGGTAGTCGCTTTTAGAAACCTTGCCGGGATAATCTGGTCGGTATCAATATTTTCTATATTTAAAGGCACAACTGCCGATGTTAATTTTGTGAATTTTTTCATGTCAATTAGTATCAAGTAGGGAGTATTAAGTAGCGAGACTTAAATTCCACTTTTTATCTTTTATCTTAAGCCATTTTGCTTAATGGTAGTAATTTTTATACTTCATGTGTTTACCTTCCACCTTAAGCCTTACCAGCTTCTACTTTGCTAAAGTGTTCAACTGTCGGAAAAGGATCGTAAAAGTGATGCAATAACTTTTTCCAATCCTGGTAGGCTGCAGATCTTCTAAAACCTTCGGTGTGTGCCTCCAGCGTTTTCCAGTTTACCAGCAGGATATATTTATTTTCTACCTCTACACATTTTTGAAGCTGATGAGAAATGTAACCTTCCATTGAGGAAATGATTTTTTGCGCTTCGTTAAAAGCACTTTCAAAATCCGCCGTTAACCCGGCTTTTACATTTAGTATGGCAACTTCTAAAATCATATATTTATTTGCCGAAGATTAAGCCAGGCATTTTGCCTGTACCTTAAACCTTCTGCCTTTTAACCCTCTACCTTTTCCAACATTTCCCTTACATCGGTAATTTTTCCGGTTACGGCTGCTGCTGCGGCTGTAAGCGGGCTGGCCAATAGGGTGCGTGCATTTTGTCCTTGTCTACCTTCAAAATTTCTGTTTGATGTTGATACGCAATATTTACCTGCCGGAATTTTATCTTCGTTCATTCCTAAACAGGCGCTGCATCCCGGTTCGCGTAACTGAAAACCGGCTGCTTCGAAAATCTTATCCAAACCCTCGTTTTTAGCCTGTTGTTCTACTTGTTTTGAGCCTGGAACAATCCAAACGGTAACGTTATCCGCTTTGCGTTTATCTTTAACAAAACTGGCAACTTCACGTAAATCTTCTATGCGGGAGTTGGTGCAGCTTCCGATAAAAACATAATCAACAGGTTTCCCGATCAATGATGAATCATCATCAAAGCCCATATAATCCAGCGCTTTTTTGTACGATACTTTTTCGGTTTCTGGTTGTGCTGTGGTTGCCGGAATATGTTCCTGGATGCCCATTCCCATCCCTGGGTTGGTACCATAAGTAATCATAGGGGCAATATCTGCAGCGTTGAAAGTTAACACGCTATCAAATTTTGCATCAGCATCGCTATATAAAGTTTTCCAGTAGGCTAAGGCTTTATCCCATTCTTCGCCAGCCGGAGCAAATTCCCTTCCTTTGATGTAATCGAATGTGGTTTGGTCTGGTGCAATCAATCCACCACGTGCACCCATTTCGATACTCATGTTACAGATGGTCATACGAGCTTCCATGCTTAACGATTCGATTGCCGAACCTGCATATTCAATGAAATAACCGGTACCACCGGCCGCAGAAATCTCCGCGATGATGTATAAGATAATGTCTTTTGCGCCAACACCTTTTCCAAGTTCGCCATTTACCTCAATTTTCATGGTTTTAGGTTTCGACTGCAACAAACATTGCGTAGCGAAAACCTGCTCTACCTGCGAGGTGCCGATACCAAATGCAATGGCACCAAAAGCACCGTGTGTTGAGGTATGGCTATCGCCGCATACCATCGTTTTACCAGGTAAAGTAATGCCTAGCTCCGGACCGATAACATGTACAATCCCCTGAAAAGGGTGGCCCAGGCCGTAAAGCTCTATTCCAAATTCTGCACAGTTTTTAGTGAGCATATCTACCTGATAGCGCGAAAGCTCTTCTTTAATTGGCAGTAATTGATTTAACGTAGGCACGTTATGATCGGCAGTGGCTACCGTCTGTTTCGGACGCAAAACAAGTAAACCTCTTTTGCGCAAGCCATCAAAAGCCTGCGGAGACGTTACCTCATGTATTAAGTGTGTATCAATGTATAAAATATCGGGAAATCCTTCTTCACTTTTTACAACGTGAGCATCCCAAATTTTTTCTACTAATGTTTTTGACATCTTCTGTTATTATTTAATGTTTGTCAGTCTGAGCTTGTCGAAGACTTTTCATCATGAAACAAAAAGAATTCCTTCGACAGGCTCAGGATGACATTCTTTTTGTTTCTATGCAGTTTTAATGGCTTTCATAGCAGTCATGGCTTTACGTAAGGTCGCACCAATTTGCTCAACCTGATGAGAACGGATCGCTTCGTTTACCTCTATTAGTTGTCTGTTATCAACAGCACCATCTTTACCTTCATTAAAGTTTTTACCAACTAAATCGGTATCTACTTTTTTCATGAAATCACCTAATAACGGTTTGCAGGCCTGGTCGAACAGATAACATCCGTATTCAGCAGTATCAGAAATTACGCGGTTCATTTCAAATAATTTTTTACGGGCAATGGTGTTGGCAATAAGTGGTGTTTCGTGTAATGATTCGTAGTAAGCCGACTCTGGTTTGATACCAGCCTGTACCATGGTTTCGAAAGCCAATTCAACACCTGCGCGAACAAAAGCCACCATTAAGGTATAGTTATCGAAATATTCCTGCTCACCGATTTTAACATCACCAGCCGGAGTTTTTTCAAATGCAGTTTCGCCGGTTTCAGCTCTCCATTTTAATAAATTTTTGTCACCATTTGCCCAATCTTCCATCATGGTACGGCTAAATTCGCCACTCATAATGTCATCCTGGTGTTTCTGGAACAATGGACGCATAATATCTTTCAATTCTTCTGAAATTTCGAAGGCTTTGATTTTAGCTACATTGCTTAAGCGGTCCATCATGGCAGTGATGCCACCTTGTTTTAAGGCTTCAGTGATAACCTCAACACCATATTGAACCAATTTAGAAGCATAACCTGCATCAATTCCTTTTTCTATCATTTTATCGAATGATAAAATAGAACCGGTTTGTAATAAACCGCAAAGGATGGTTTGCTCACCCATCAAATCTGATTTTACCTCGGCTACAAAAGATGATCTTAAAACACCCGCTCTGTGACCGCCTGTACCCACACAGTATGCTTTAGCTTGCGCTAAACCTTTTCCCTGAGGATCGTTTTCCGGGTGAACTGCAATTAAAGTAGGAACACCAAAACCACGAACATATTCTGCTCTAACCTCACTACCCGGGCATTTAGGAGCAACCATAATTACCGTTAGATCTTTACGGATCTGCATGCCTTCTTCAACGATATTGAAGCCATGAGAATATAGCAAGGTGGCACCTTCTTTCATTAAAGGCATAATTGCATTTACAACTGCAGTGTGTTGTTTATCTGGAGTAAGGTTGATCACCACATCCGCATTCGGGATAAGTTCTTCGTAAGTGCCAACGGTGAAATTATTTTCAGTTGCATTTTTCCACGAATCGCGTTTGCCCTCAATTGCTTCCTTACGTAAAGTGTAGCTTACATCTAAACCACTATCTCTTAAATTTAACCCTTGGTTTAAGCCTTGTGCGCCACAACCTACAATTACCAGTTTTTTGCCTTTTAATGCGCTAACGCCATCTAAAAATTCAGAACTGTCCATGAAGTCGCAAACACCCAATTGGTTTAATTTTTCTCTAAGAGGTAATGTGTTAAAATAATTTGCCATTGTTTTTATTGGTTAATTTCTATTTAATTATCGTTTTATATATTCTTTTTTTCTTTCGGATTGATTACCCTGATTGAGTGACTTTACCGATTTTTATTTGTTGTCATGCTGAGCGTAGTCGAAGCATCTTTCTGTTTTACAATTGTTTTTTCAACGCGGAGGCGTAACCAAAATGTACATTATCATGTCCGATAGTGGTAATCAGTACCTCTTCAATACTATTCAGCTGCACACCGTAGGTTGATGTCAAAAAAGGGGTAATGTTTGTAAATGTTCCTTTTGCATAATCGGCTTTAATGTTTTCAATACTCAGTAAAGCCATAGCTTTCAGTTCGGCAACTTCCGCTTCCGTTACCGTATAAGTTGGTTTTGTATCTTTCCTGTAAAACTCATTAAACTTCACGGCACTTGCATCAGGCCAGATACCGGTACGGAAATAACAAAGTGTCTGAGTGCTTACTACAATGTGCCCAAAGTTCCAGATGATGTTGTTGTTATAACCATCCGGAATTTTATTCAACTGTTCGATAGTTAAGCTATCAACCAACTTAATAAATGCCGTTCTTGAGTTAATAATAAAGTCAAATATCTGATCCATTTTGCTGTTATTTTTCTGCTTCAGTTAAAGTTTGGTTAAAGATTATTTTGTTGTAAAACGGATCATTTACGGTTACTGCCCAGGTTCCGTAAAATGTTTTTTCCAATCCGGGGCGGTTGTATTTATATTTTTTATCAATAATGCTTTTATGAAATTCTTTCAGCCCTGTACAATCTACAAAAACACTTGCACCTGGAGAACAGTCGCCATGATGCTGAGTTAGATGTAATTCGATACCATTGAGTGAAATCTGCATATAAACCGGGGCATTTTCTTCGAAAGTATGTTTCCAGTCTATTTTAAAGCCAAGCCAGTCCACATAAAACTCAATGGCTTTATCGTAATCGAATATTCTTAAAACTGGTATGGCTCTATTGCATTTCATATTCACGCTAATTTTAACCGCGAAGGGTGTGAAGGTTTTTCGCAAAGGACGCAAAGTATCGTGCATCTACCTTCGGCCTTCCTTCTAGCTTTACACTACATGGTAAAAATTTTCTCTCCTTTATCCAAAAATTCGTTTTCTACCAGTTCTTCTCCTGGTTCAAAGGCTTCAAATTCTTTTAACTTTTCATGGAAACCTGCGCTGTCTTTAATAATGGCAACTCTTGCTGAGCGAACAAATTCAATCAGTTCATAAGGTTCTAAAGCTTTTACCAATGCATCCGTTTCTTCGCGGTGACCAGTTACTGCAAAAACAGTATAATCTTTACGGATCACCACCGCACTCGCGCCGTATTGCCTCAATAAACGCTCTACAGTTACTTTTTCAGCAATCTCATCGGTAGAAACCTTATAAAGTGCCAATTCCTGCCAGATGATCTCATCATTTGTATTAAAATAAACTTTCAGTACTTCGATCTGCTTTTCAATCTGGCGTGCCAGTTTCCGTACAACTTCGTAGCTTTCCTGTATCACAATGTTGAAACGGTGGATGCCATCAATTTCAGAAGGGGAGGTGTTAAGGCTTTCGATGTTAATTTTTCTTTTCGAGAAAATAATCGCAATCCTGTTTAATAAACCGATGCGGTTTTCAGCGTAAACCGTAATGGTATATTCCTGCTTACCGTCAAAGTCGGCTTTTGTTGTTTTATGTTCTAATGTATTTTCAGTACTCATGATAATTTCTTTTATCTATTCGTCATTTCGACCTTTTGGAGAAATCTGTTGTTAAAAGAGATCTCTCCATTTCGCTGCGCTTCAGTCGAGATGACGAATGCGTTTGCTTTTGTCTTTGAGCTTTTACCTTTCAACTTATTTTAACCTGATTTCGCTTACGCTCATTCCCTGTGGAACCATTGGGAAAACATTGTTTTCTCTACCAACCATTACTTCAAGTAAGTAAGAACCTTCGTGGTTGATCATGATTTCCAATGCTGCTCTGAGGTTTGCGCGTTCGTCAACTTTGGCTGCCTCGATGTAATAAGATTTAGCCAGTGCTACAAAATCAGGGCTGGTGATGTTAACAAAAGAGTAACGTTTATCATGAAATAGCTGCTGCCATTGACGAACCATTCCTAAGAAACGGTTATTCAGGATCAGGATTTTTACTGCAGCACCGAATTGCATAATCGTACCTAATTCCTGAGGAGTCATTTGAAACCCCCCGTCACCAATAATAGCAATAACCGTTTTTTCAGGAGCACCGTATTTAGCGCCGATTGCCGCCGGTAAACCAAAACCCATGGTTCCTAAACCACCAGAAGTGATATTGCTGCGGCTATTGTTGAATGTTGCGTAACGGCAAGCTACCATTTGATGCTGGCCAACATCGGTAACAATTACAGCTTCACCACCACAGATTTCGTTGATGTTGCGTAATACTTCACCCATGGTCATTTCATCGCCAGCAGGATAAAGTTCTGGTGTAATTACCTGGTCTATTTCTTGTTGGTTGTATTGTCTGAACTTAGCTAACCAATCTTCATGTTTGTTTTCATTAACCAAATTGGTTAAGAGGGGTAAAGTTTCCTTACAATCGCCCCAAACACCTACTTCAGCTTTAACGTTTTTATCAATTTCAGCAGGATCGATGTCTAAATGAACAATTTTGGCCTGTTTGGCATATTTATCTAAACGGCCGGTTACGCGGTCATCAAATCGCATACCGATGGCGATAATTACATCCGCTTCGTTGGTTAACACATTCGGACCGTAATTACCATGCATACCCAACATACCTACATTTAAAGGGTGAGCAGTTGGGATGGCGCTTTCGCCCATGATGGTCCAGGCAGAAGGGATACCCGCTTTTTCGATAAAGGCTTTAAATTCTTTTTCGGCCTTGCCTAAAATTACGCCTTGACCAAATAATACAAAAGGTCTTTTAGCGGCATTAATCAATTCGGCGGCCTGCTCAATATATTCAACCCTAACTTTTGGTTTTGGGCGATAACTGCGGATATGGTTGCATTTTACGTATTCGGGGAATTCCTCAAGCTGTAACTGTGCATTTTTGGTAATGTCAATTAAAACCGGACCTGGTCTGCCACTTTTAGCAATGTAAAAGGCTTTAGCCAAAACCTCCTGAATTTCTTTAGCATCGGTAACCTGATAGTTCCATTTGGTAACCGGCGTAGTAATGTTGATTACGTCGGTTTCCTGGAAAGCATCTGTTCCCAATAAGTGAGCAAATACCTGACCTGTAATACATACCAATGGCGTACTGTCAATTTGTGCATCAGCCAGGCCAGTAACCAGGTTCGTTGCGCCGGGTCCGCTGGTGGCAAAACAAACACCCACTTTGCCGCTTGCACGTGCAAAACCCTGTGCGGCGTGTATACCACCTTGCTCATGGCGAACCAATATATGCTCTAATTTATCGGCATAATCATAAAGAGCATCATAAATAGGCATGATTGCTCCTCCAGGATAACCGAAAATGGTGGTGACACCTTCTTCAATTAATCCATTCAACAATACCTGAGAGCCCGTACCTTTAAATAAGGTTTTTGAGGTTTCTGCTTTCGTCTCGGTTTGTTGCATTGTTTCTTGTGCAGTTTCCATAGTTATGTTTTTGCGGTTCTATTATTCTTTAATTTTAAACCCTATTCTTTCTCTGTCTTTCCACTTGAATTGAGCAATTTTCTCGTCAATTAAGTTTTCCATAGCATCATAAAGTTCGTTCAGCTGAACATCATGTTCCCCAATCCGTTCTTTAATCTCGGTTAATTGTTCATTAATGTTGCTTTGTTTCAGCAATATTTTACGGACATCAACGAAAGCCCTCATAATGGCGATGTTCATGTTAATGGCTTTATCGCTCTTTAAAACTCCACTTAGCATGGCTACACCTTGTTCTGTAAAGGCATTGGGGATAGTTCCTCTGTGTTTTTGTAAACCGGTCACAATTTGTGACCGGTTCATCACTTTAATCTGTGATGATGAATTAACTTCCTCGAATGTGGTCACAATTTGTGACCGGATACTTTCCCATTCAACTGTAGTGAGCCGAAACATAAAATCATCCGGAAAACGCTTTATGTTACGTTTTACTGACTGATTAAGCGCTTTCGTTTCAACTTCATAAAGTGCTGCCAGATCAAAATCGAGCATGACTCTTTCTCCCCGGATTTCATAAATCCTATTCTGAATACTTTTAATTATTTGCATAATCTGTTTTTTTAGTAATCAATTAATCCAGGGATGATTTTTGATTTAATATTCGTCAGTTACGCAACCACTTGCTGCGTCTGAAACTGTTTTAGCATATTTATATAGGACACCTTTTGTAACTTTCAATTCTGGCTGTACATATTTTTTTCTACGTTCAGCAATTATTTCATCGCTAACCTGCAGGTTGATGATGTTATTTACAGCATCGATTAAAATCGTGTCTTCATCTTCGACCAGGCCGATTAAACCGCCTTTGTAAGATTCAGGTGTAATGTGGCCAACCACGAAACCATGTGTGCCACCAGAGAAACGCCCATCGGTAATTAAAGCTACCGATTTACCCAGGCCTGCGCCGATAATGGCTGAGGTTGGTTTCAACATTTCTGGCATACCTGGAGCACCAACCGGACCAGCATTTTTTATTACGATGACATCGCCAGGTTTTACACGTCCACTCGAAATACCGGCAATTAAATCGTGTTCTCCATCAAAAACCCGTGCCGGGCCTTCAAATTTTTCGCCTTCTTTACCGCTTATTTTAGCTACCGAACCTTTTTCGGCCAGGTTTCCATAAAGAATCTGCAGGTGGCCGGTTGCTTTGATCGGTTCACTTAGTTTTTGAACGATTTTCTGGTCGTAATCCATAATCGATTTCACATCAGCAAGATTTTCAGCCACTGTTTTACCAGTTACGGTTAAACAATCGCCATGGAGCAGACCTTCATTCAGCAAATATTTTAATACCGCAGGGATACCGCCATATTGGTGTAAATCCTGCATTAAATATTTTCCGCTAGGTTTAAAATCGGCCAGTACCGGTGTTACATCACTCATGCGTTGGAAATCATCCTGTGTAATTTCTACACCGATAGCTTTACCCATAGCGATAAAGTGCAATACCGCATTGGTACTTCCACCTAAAATGATAATGGAACGGATGGCATTTTCGAATGCTTTTCTGGTCATGATATCAGATGGTTTGATATCTTTCTCCAGTAAAATCCTAATGTATTTACCTGCATCTAAACATTCTTGCTTTTTCTCCGGGCTTGTGGCCGGATTTGAAGAAGAATAGGGTAAACTCATACCTAAAGCCTCAATTGCTGAAGCCATGGTATTGGCGGTATACATGCCGCCACAAGCGCCTGCACCCGGGCAAGTATTTTTGATGATTCCCTGATAATCTTCATCAGAAAGATTGCCGCAGATTTTTTGTCCTAGTGCCTCGAATGCCGAAACAATATTTAATTCTTCACCTTTATAATGGCCTGGAGCAATTGTACCACCGTAAACCATAATAGACGGGCGATTTAACCGCGCCATGGCCATGATGGCGCCCGGCATATTTTTATCGCATCCAGGAATGGAAATGATGCCATCATAATACTGTCCGCCGCAAATGGTTTCGATACTATCGGCAATTACATCGCGGCTAACTAATGAGTAGCGCATACCATCCGTACCGTTGCTCATTCCGTCGCTTACACCAATGGTATTAAAAACCAAGCCCACTAAATCATTTTTCCAGACCCCTGCTTTGACCTCTTTTGCAAGGTCGTTCAAATGCATGTTGCAGGTGTTACCATCATAGCCCATACTTGCAATACCTACCTGCGCTTTAGCCATATCCGCATCGGTTAAACCGATGCCGTAAAGCATTGCCTGAGCAGCAGGTTGTGTTGGATCTTGTGTAAATGTTTTACTGTACTTGTTTAATTCGCTCATTGTTTAAAATGTATATTCTGGTTCTGTTAGTTGTATTCTTTGAGGCAAAAAAAAACCGCCTCTTTTAGGAGGCGGTTTCGATAAGGGTATATTTTTATATTATACGCAACGATTTCCACCTCTTTTTTTAGAAATGACAATAATAAGGTTGCTAATAATGTTTGTATTTATATTCATGTCGTCGACTGAACTACAAACATACTAACTTCTTTAAAAATGCAAAGAACTATTTACTATATTATCCTATTTTTTTACCCCGATTACGATTCCTGTTGCCCAAACTTGTTTGGTTAAGTGTAAATCATCACGGGATTCCAAATCCTTAATCAACTTATTGGCTTTTTCCTGATGACCATCAGGCCAATTTTGTTGAGGTAACATATCATCAATTATATAAAGACCACCTTTGTTGAGCATGGCAATCGCTTCATCTAAAAGCAAATATTTTCCATGCCAGGTATCTGCAAATATGTAATCGAATTTTTTGCCTTCGTTTTCTTTAAACCAATCTGCACCATCAGTATTCACTAAGGTTAAACGATCATCATCGCCAAGATAATCTTTTGCAATTGCTAAAAATTTAGCATCGTGATCTATTGATATCAAAGTACTTTGTTCATCTAAACCATCCAATATCCAGGCTGTTGATAAACCGGTTCCGGTGCCAAGTTCAAGAAAACTGCCGGAAGGTTTAGACGCTGCAAGTGTCTTAAGCAAAGAACAGGTTAATACGTCCGAAGCCATGTTAAATCCTGATGCCATAGTAGCTGTATTGATCTGCTGGTATGCCTTTGGATAATTTTGATTGATTTCTTCCGTCATCTGTTATTGGTTGATCGTTATTCTTTCAATTTTTTTTGCTGCTTATTTACGGTCATTTGGTTAATAGCATTTATGCTAATCTGTTATTAGCCATTTGACGCTGAGCTATCAGCCCATTTAAATGATCACTTCATAATTTACTTTTTCGAGCACCAGGTTTTTATAAGCACGCTGTATGGTATAACCGATAGATTCTCTCCATAATGGGCGATAAACAATATCATCGATAGAGGCAATGCCTGCTATTTCGGTTGCTGTTCCACATAAAAAAGCACTATCGGCCTTTTTAAGGTCTTCTATGGTTAGCTTTTTCTCCACACATTCTATATCCAAAACGTTGCAAAGTTCTTTAACTGTTGCTCTGGTAATACCGGGTAAAATATTGCCTGGCGATGGGGTATATAATTTGCCATCTTTTTCGAGGAAAATATTTGCGCCAGACGCTTCAGCAACAAAACCATGCATATCTAAAAGCAATGCTTCATCATAACCTTTAATGTTCGCTGCTGTAGTCGCTAAGATAGAATTAACATAGTTCCCGCTCAATTTTGCTTCCATCGGAACTGATTTTGGATTTGGTCTTTCGTAATCAGAAACGGTTAATTTTAATAATTTGTTACCCGAATATGCATCCCATTCCCAAGCGCATATTAAAATCGAAACGCCACTTGGTTCGTTTAATTTCATGTTAGGGTGGCAAAATGCCAGCGGGCGTATATAAGCATCTTTCAGCTTGTTCAATTGAAGCAATTTATAGGTTGCAGCAATTAACTCCTGTTTATCCCACGGAAAAGGAATGTTTGCCAACTGACAGGAACGCTCCAACCTGTCGAAATGGGCCGCAGCTTTGAAAATTCGGTTACCATTATGTGTTTTATAGGCTCTAATACCCTCGAAAGCGGCATAACCGTAATGTAGTGATTGGCCGTAAAGGTCAGTACTGCTATTTACAGCTTTTTCAAAAGCTCCGTCAAGGTAAATAATCGTATTAGAATTGTAGTATTTCATAATACTCTCTATTTTGTTATTTAAAAAAAGCGTCCCGTTTGTTCGGGACGCTTTAGATATATTTAGTTTATTAAAATCTATTTAAACTGCGCCCGCTTCTTGCCTAAAATATTTAGGAGTAGAAGGTTAAATAAAATGACAGGAAACAACACCACGCTGACAACTGTTGCTGCTAATGCTTTTGGGTTAAAGGTGTGATTTTCAATCGTCATGATTATCTTCTTGTTTATAAAACCAATTTAGTTTTTGGTTCATTAATATGCAAGAGAAATCAAAAAAAAGTTAAATCGGAATATAATTTCTTAATTTTTATAAAAATCAAAACATTATTCTTAATTGAAGTGTAATTAGTGATTTAATGCGGACCGTTGTAGACCAAATATCAAAACGGTATACGGTCTATTTGTTATGCTAGCATTATAAATTTTCTGATTTTCTGCCTAAAATGAGTAAAAGTGCGTTATAAATTGAAAATTTGGAGGTATTTAGTAATGAAATAACAACGAAAAATTGCAGTTACTACTTAGGAAGACAACTGGTTATTACAGGTGTTTAATACTATTGAGAATTGTTAGATCTTTATAACAGGATTTACCCTGATCTCATCGCTATTGTACCATTTCAGGATTTATTTAACTAGAAGGATGCTGAAGTAAGTTCAGCACGATGACCGCGTTAGTTAAAGCGGTTGAAGGTTATTCAGTACAAAATTTCGAAAATAAAATAATAAAAAAAGCCTTATGATTTAAAATCAGAAGGCTTTCCAAATGAGTTGATTATTTTGATTAAGCGATACCTTCGGCTAAAACCACGATTTTGTTGTGGATAGCTTCAACTACACCGCCTTTGATAAAGAAGCGTTGTTCATCGGTTTTATTTGCTTTAATAATCACTTCTCCATCTTCCAAAGTTGAGATGATAGCGGCATGGTCTCTTAAAATCTGAAAAGAACCTAAAGTACCAGGAACCGTAACTGCTGTTACTTCGCCTTCGAAAACTTTTTTATCTGGAGTTAATATTTCTAAATTCATTTTTTTTAGATTGGAGATGAGAGATATGAGATTTGAGACTAAGTCTCTCTCACATCTCATATCTAGTGTCTCACGTCTCTTTTAGTTCGCTTCTGCTAATAATTTTTTACCTTTTTCGATGGCATCTTCGATGCTACCAACTAAGTTAAATGCAGCTTCAGGGTACTCGTCAACTTCACCATCCATGATCATGTTAAATCCTTTGATGGTATCTTTAATGTCAACCAATACACCTTTTAAGCCTGTAAACTGCTCAGCTACGTGGAACGGTTGAGATAAGAAACGTTGAACACGACGTGCTCTTGATACCACTAATTTATCTTCCTCAGATAATTCGTCCATACCTAAGATGGCGATAATATCCTGTAATTCTTTATAACGTTGTAACGTTTCTTTAACACGTTGTGCCGTGTTATAGTGTTCGTCACCTAAAACCGCTGGAGAAAGGATACGTGAAGTAGAATCCAACGGATCTACCGCAGGATAGATACCTAACTCGGCAATTTTACGCGAAAGTACTGTAGTAGCATCTAAGTGGGCAAATGTTGTTGCCGGAGCCGGGTCAGTTAAATCATCCGCAGGTACATAAACTGCTTGTACTGATGTAATTGATCCGCGTTTTGTTGATGTAATACGCTCCTGCATTAAACCCATCTCGGTTGCCAATGTTGGCTGGTAACCTACCGCTGATGGCATACGACCTAATAAAGCCGATACCTCAGAACCTGCCTGCGTAAAACGGAAGATGTTGTCAACGAAGAAAAGAATATCTTTTCCAGCGCCTTCGCCATCACCATCACGGAAATATTCTGCAACAGTTAAGCCTGATAAGGCTACACGTGCACGCGCACCAGGAGGCTCGTTCATTTGACCAAAAACCAGTGTTGCTTTAGATTCTTTTAATTTCTCAGTATCAACTGCATTCAGATCCCATCCACCTTTTTCCATTGAGTGTAAGAAATCGTCACCATAGTTGATTACACCTGACTCGATAAACTCACGAAGTAAATCGTTACCTTCACGGGTACGCTCACCAACACCTGCGAATACTGATAAACCAGCATAAGCTTTAGCGATGTTGTTAACCAACTCCATGATCAATACCGTTTTACCTACACCAGCCCCACCGAACAAACCGATTTTACCACCTTTAGCATAAGGCTCTAATAAATCGATTACTTTGATACCTGTAAAAAGCACCTCAGTTTCAGTAGATAAATCTTCGAACTTAGGAGGGGTTGCGTGGATAGGACGACCGTCTGTTTTATCAACTGTGTTGATACCGTCAATCGCTTCTCCAACCACATTAAATAAACGACCTTTAATCTGGTCGCCAACTGGCATTTTAATCGCAGCGCCAGTATCAACTACTTGCATACCACGAACCAAACCATCGGTAGAGTCCATCGAAATTGCACGAACGCGGTCTTCACCTAAGTGCTGTTGAACTTCTAAAACAATTTTTTGTCCATTTTCTTTCGTTATCTCTAACGCATCAAAAATTTTAGGTAGATGGGCATCATCAGCAAAGCTAACGTCAACCACAGGGCCGATAATTTGTGCTATTTTTCCTAAGTTAGGCATATCTGTTGTGAGTAAATTTATTACAGTCAATGAATTAAAGCTGTTTGCAGGGGCTCCAATTCGGTTGGCAAAGTTAAGTTATTCTTGCTGAATTTTAAATATATATTATAAAATTTTTCAACAGCATAAAACTCATCAATTTTTAGCGAAAAATTTTCGCAAAAACCGATCATTTTTAATCAACGAATCCAATGCGACGTTAAAAAGTATAACCCAGTCCAATTCCGATGGTTAATAGGGTTTCATCACCGGTTATCAGCAGTGCGCCGGTTCTATACATCAATCCTCCTGTTGGCTTCTGGTGTCTAAAACCAGCCCTTATCATTACGGGGGTATTTACAGTGTTGTTATGAAAATTATAATCATATCCGTTGATGGTAAGCAGTTGCCCTGAAAAACCACTTAACGGCTTCAATACGGTTAGGCCAATACCTGTTTCGAAGAAATTTTTAGATGTACTACTTTTGCTTAGGAGCAGGTTTGCCTCGAGTGGAAAAATCAATACATCCTCGAGAGTTGAAAAACCAATTCTTGGTACAATCTTTACCTGCTTACTTAATTGAAAGATCCTGTCGTAATTGATTGAATAAACACCTCCGTTCCCAAGGAGTTCGGCGTAAATGCTGTTTTTTTTGATATCTGGTCGAGTTAGCGTTGAATCCTGGGCAATAGCTTTAAAGCCAAACAGAAATAATAGAGCGGTTAAAATGGGTTTCATCTTTATATTTGGTTCTCAAATCAATTAGTGAGCAATTTACCATAAAGCTATTACAGTTGGTGGTAAATGAGAAATAATAAATTAATATAAAGAATGAAAAAAATACTGGTTACCGGCAGCAATGGACTTTTAGGTCAGAAAATAACAGAAAAAGTACTTGCCGAAGGGCGGGTAAAGCTCATAGCCAGTTCAGTAGGGGCAAACCGTTATCCTGTAAAAGAAGGGTATGAGTACGCAGAAATGGATATACTAAATCCTGAACAGGTAAAAGCGGTTATTGAAAGATATTGTCCCGATGCAGTTGTCCATACTGCTGCAATGACAAATGTAGATACCTGTGAGGAAAATAAAACACTTTGCCGTCAGTTAAACGTTGAGGCCGTCGCAACTCTGTTGTCTATATGCGAGGAAAAAAACATTCAATTGATCCATCTGAGCACTGATTTTGTTTTTGATGGAAAAAACGGGCCTTACAAAGAGGACGATGTGGTAAATCCGGTTAGTTATTATGGCGAATCTAAGGTGATGGCTGAAGAGCTGATTAAAAATTCAAAGGCAAATTATGCCATTCTAAGAACAATATTGGTATATGGTATTAGCTACGACATGAGCCGGAGCAATATTGTGCTGTGGGCTAAGGGTGCCTTAGAGAAAGCATCGCCCATAAATGTAGTGAACGATCAATGGCGGATGCCAACCCTCGCCGAAGATCTGGCCGAAGCCTGCCTGTTGGTTGTTGAGCATAATGCCAGGGGGATTTACCATATATCTGGCAAAGATTACATGAGTATTGCCGATTTAGTGCGAAAAGTTGCCGATTATTGGAAACTGGATCAGTCGTACATTAATGAAATCAGTTCAGTAAGTTTAAACCAAAAGGCTAAAAGGCCTGTAAAAACGGGATTTGTGCTGGATAAAGCCATTAAAGATTTAGGGTATAACCCACATTCTTTTGAAGAAGGATTGCTAATTTTGGAGCAGCAGATGAGAGTTAGTCCGGAGCAGTAAGTCTTGAAATGATTAAATAATAAAATACTTTACATTATACATTAAATAAAAAACCAATGGCATTACAAGTTGGCGATACAGCCCCAGATTTTAAATTATACAGTTCTGATTTAACAGAGGTTTCCCTTTCAGGTTTTAAAGGCAAAAAAGTAATTATACATTTTTTTCCGATGGCTTTTACCGGAACATGTACTGAACAATTGTGTACCATGCGTGATAATTTCAGTTATTACGACGGTATCAATGCACAGGTAATTGGCATTTCTGTAGATTCGCCGTTCTCGTTAGCTAAATTTAAGGAAGTGCAAAATTACCAGTTCCCGTTATTATCTGATTTTAATAAAGAAGTATCAGCAGCATATGGCGCTTTTTATGATGAGTTTTTCTTCGGATTAAAAGGTGTGTCGAAAAGAGCTGCATTTGTAATCGATGAAAATGGAAAAATAGTTTATGCTGAAGTTTTGGAAGATGCAAAGGATTTACCTGATTTCAAGGCGATTAATGATGCATTAAGTGCATAAGGCATAACCAGCAAAGAATTTTTTTGAGATTTTTTTAAAATTTAGTTGGAAATTAAAATATCAAATTATACCTTTGCAGTCCGTTAACGATACGGAAACGCATTCGTAGCTCAATTGGATAGAGCATCTCACTACGGATGAGAAGGTTTGGGGTTCGAATCCCTACGAGTGCACTGGAAAGGGAAGATTGAAAAATCTTCCCTTTTTTTATTGGTCACTAAGTTACTTAAATAGTCGTCCCTTAAAAAGTCATTGAACAAAGATTGTATCATATTTTGGTTGTTGCATGAATGTTTTTACGAGCTGAACAAAGCGTAAAAAAAGCGCCCAAAGATGATCTTTCCAGATATTCATCATCCTTTTGAAGTTCATCGCGGCGGCAGCTAACATTACATTGATGTTATCGCCTTTTATTCCTTTGTAAAAATTGCGGCTTAAGCGATGATCTGTTTTCAGATGCCCGATCTTAGGTTCGATGGCCGCTCTTTTGGTAAAGCCTGCCTTTAGTTTGGTCTTTCGGTAGTTCGTTAGTTTACTGCTGAAAGTTTTTGGGGTATGGATAGTAGTTCCGAGCACCTCTTTTCTCCCCCGGTAACCCCGGTCTACAAAGACCTCTTTAAGCGCATGACCGGTTAACCTTTGCTGTTGTTCCAGAGCTGCATCCAGTGTATGTCCGTCGTAGTCATTCCCCTGGATATTGATTGCACCGATGATCACACCGCTGTTTTGGGTGACTGTGATGGATACTTTACTGCCAAACTCGTATTTTTTATGCTCTTTGCCTTTGCTGATGCATACTACATCCGGCTCATGCAGGCTATACACCTTGTTTTTGTCCTGCCGTTTTTGGAGGAGTACCCGCTCAAACAGCTCCAGGTCGGTTTTGTAGTTTTCTGCCGGTAATTTCCTTTGTAGTTCCCGTACCAGTCTGCCCGCTATTGTTTTTACTTTTTTGTCTGCTTTCCGCGCTTTGGCACCGTTCTTAGGATGGTTGCGGAAACGCTGTTCAACACTCAACTTCTTTAAAGTGCGGGTATAACGCTGACGAAGCACGAGTCCTGCTTTGTCAGCTATCCCGATACATTTTTTGATGATCTTCCGGTGCAGTTTGCTATCGGTAGGATAAGTAATGTTCTTCTCCTGTACAGTAGTGTCTATGCTGGCCTTATCTTCCTTGCCACCTTTTCCATTGATACGGATACTTTCCCTGAAGATCAGTTCCACACCTTCGGCACCGATACGGTTACGAAAGTGAACAAGCTCTGATGCCTCACAAGGGGCTTTTGCCGCAAATACCCGCTCTCCGCTGAAATATTGGTAATAAGCATTCTCTGCCCACTGTTCTACAACACTTTCGTCGCTCAGGTTGCGGATGTGCTTGAGCATCAACAGCGCTACCATCAGGCGGATCGGCTTGGCCGGGCGGCCAAAATTCTCCTTGTAATGCTTCTTAAAACTGTCCTCGAACAATTGCCAGTTAACATACTCCGCTAAAATGTACAAAGGATGTTTGTTCGACAATTGTTCCTTTAAACCCGGCTGTAAAAAACTTAATTGTGTTGTGTTTTTTGGTTGGTTAAGCATAAATATCTGCAAGCTTTTGATATAAATATAACCAAAACCCGCAATTTATAATACTGAAATTTATCAACAAATTATTGATAATCAAATGTTTAAATTGTTGTTAAGGGGCGACTAAATATTAATTTGAGAGGCTTAAATAACTCATTTTCAATTCATTAACTGATAGTAATTCTAATATCATAGGTGTTCGATAAATGCCGTTTTCATAGTAGAGATTTGAGTCGAACACCAGTTCAATAAATTCACGCTTTTCCAGAGTATCAAATTCATGGTAAACGGATTTTATGTCTGTAAATGTATCCAGGAGGTTGTTGAGTATTTTTATAGGCTTCACCGTGGTTAGTGCTTAAACTGACGATAGCGATTTCCAGGTCGTCTATATTGGTCTTGTACTTTAAATACTACCTTCGGTAAGTCTCTTGGTCGATTTTATTTCTAATCCACTTTTCTTCGACAGCATAGAGTATTGAGGATAAATCCGGCAGTAAGATGGATTAAACCGAAAAGTCCTGAGGAAAATGGATTAGGATCTGAAGTGTCTATTTGTTCAGAGGGAAAGGAACTTAGATGTGCATCATCCGGTAATCAAATTGGTGGCCAGTTTGGCCCGAAACAGAGGGGTCACTTTCACCGAAATACACAGCTAGGGTAGTCCTTATCAATTTCGCTTACCAAAATTAAATTGAAGGCCAAAACGAAGGGTATTGGCAAGAGGGTTGTTGTTCACTGCTCCTGCGAGATAGGAAAAATCGATTGTTAGTACGTTATATCTAAAGCCTGCGCCAAGAGTAAGGTAGCTGCTGTTTCCCTTATTAGGGTTTTGATAGTTATAACCTGCTCTGACCGCAAACCTATCTTTGAAAGAAAATTCGAGCCCCGTAGATACACCCACTTCCTGTAATTCTTCCTTAAATCCTCCGGGCGCATCGCTGAACGAGCCAAAAATACCGGCAGGTACCGACCGGTTAGGATCCTGGCCTTTAACGATATGACCATTCACATCATAGACAGGCTGGGTGGGAACGAGTAGTTTGTTGAAGTCAAGGGCGATGATGAGCTTACTTTCCTGGCCGATGAGGGTCGCAGCGCCGCCCAACTTTAAATTCCCCGGTAGAAAATAAGGGCTATCACCGATGTTATATGAAATCTTAGTGCCAATGTTGGAAAGATTGATCCCGGCTGACCATTCAACCGGACTTCCCAATAAATAGCCATTTGTTTTATACAAGCCTGAAACATCTACTGCTACCGCTTTGCCTGCACCAGTCTGGCCGTCAGCATTAAATCGTCCGCTGTACAGATTGCTGTAGATAAAACGAAGGCTACCTCCTAAAGAAAATCCCGGACCAAAGCTCCGGGCGTAGCTCACATCAGCTGCCAATTCGCAGGGGTTAAAGACACCCAGATCCTGTTGGCTCTGATCGAAAAAGTTTACTTGGCCAATGGCGAAGTATCTTAACGAAGCAGCCAGAGTATTGCGTTCATTTAACCGGTAATATCCACTGAGATAGGATATGCTCATTCCCTGTGTCAGATTTTTGAGCCAGGGGCTATAGTTGGCCGAAAAGCCATAGCTTCCTTCTTTTAAATAAGCCATAGCAGCCATGTTGATTGCAGCAGCATTGGCGTCTGCCGCTACTGCCACACCAGCGTTACCCATTGCTCCGCTACGCGCCTGCGGTGTAATAAGCAAGAACGGGACGGAGGTTAACACATTGTTTTGCCTGCTGCCATCCGCCTGAACAGGGGGTGCTGATTGCCCAAAGGAAGGGTGACTGATCAGAACCGCTAATACCAGCGATACAATAAATAAGGATACATTCAGTTGTCTCATCAGCGGTCGAAGCCAGGATTGACTATTGATTTATATTTGAACATGATTTGCTATCCAAGCATTACCTTAATTTGCCTGGGTCAGGTGATACGTCGAGGGTATCATAGGTTATCGTATTTTTGAGGTATAATTTGAGGTAAATTTCGTTTAGCTCTTTTACCTTTTTTATATTTTCCCTGCTTTCCTTCTGTGAGTAAGTATATTCTTTATCATTAAAAAATCGCATTTTTTTATACTTCCCGTCCGTAGTAACAAAAAGGAATACACTATCCGGTTTACGTATTGCTTTATAGCTATACATCGTCCCCAGCTCGTAAGCACTCAACGTAACTGTATCAGCAGCGATGTTTCGCGACTTAAACACTGCTGTTTTGGGCGCCCCTATCATGAGGCAAGAAGTAAAAAGGCATAGCATCAGCCCAGTAATGAGAATTTTCATATTTCTGAAATTTTAATGATTTTGATAATATTGTGCCTGTGACTCCTGATATTTAAAACCGTATTTGCCATAATCATAAACCTCTATTCCAAAGGCGGAATTGATTACCTGTTCGTAAATACCCCTTCCCTGGAAAATAGCCCAGCCTTGTTTTAGGTATTGCGAAAAATGTACCAATTCATGCCTGTAAGCCGTCAAGTCTGTATAATCGTTAGTAACAATATTATTTCCCCAAGTTACGTCCCTCTCGGGAACTATCTGTTGGTAAAGTCCTCCTTGTCTGAACACAACGCCATCCGGTATTTTTAAGCCTTCAACTTTAGGTTTATAGGTTGGCCCAAAAACACCAATCATAGCCACAGACTGAGCCGCGCCTCCCAATGCTCCATTCCGTAATCCCAATAATGCACCATCCTTGATGTTTTTACCGTCAATAGCTGCAGATATGGCTCCTGAAACAAAACCAGATGCGGCACCTCTTGATGTATTCACAGCCAATTCTCCGGCAGCGTTTCCAAGCCAGTTTCCGTTTACACCTTTCCAACCAGGCAGTCTAGCACTTAAAAGGCCACCGGCAGCAGCGCCTGCAACTCCACCCCAAGTTATCTTGTTTCCAAAAATTACGTCGGTTGCAAACTGCGAGGTAGAATTTCTTAACAATCCCCATGTAGATGTCTGCCAGAAAGAATTGGCGTTTCCGGCTGCTGAGGAAAGTCCGCCAATGCCACTCAGTCCACCAGATATTGCGCCTGAAACAGCTCCGATAAGTGCTGATTTACCCAATCCACCCCAAGAAAAATTGCCTGTTGCCAGGCCAACTATCGTATAGGTTGTAGCACCGACTGCAGCTCCGATGATTGCTCCACCAATAATGGCCGCGGCAAGCTTGCCAACTATGGGAATCAAAAATGCAAACAGAAATTCACCATTTGGATCTGTATAGATCAATGGATTATTCATGCCATAGCCATAACGGTTGTAATTTTGGGTATTATAAAGATCTTGTACAAAATTATCCGGCGAGAGAAAGCGGTGCAGCTTTGGATCATATAGTCGGCCATTCATGTGGATTAGGCCAACACCGAGTAGATGTTCATGGCCTGTAAAACCGCGATCAGTCACCACAAAAGCAGTTAGGTCATTTCCAAAACCATCCTGTAGTTTTACAATATTGCCCCATGCATCGAATTGGCGTTTCTCGACTACTCCACCCTGATCGTCGGTGATCATGACGATGCTACCTATATGGTCGCGATGCAGGTAGTACAGATTGCCCGCCTGGATACTGCCGCCGGAATATTGCTCTTTCCAAATTGCATGAGCACCATAGGCATCTCCTCCCAAGTAAAAAACAAAACTGGTTTTACCCGTTTGCAGGTCATTAGTGATTTCCATACCGCCATCTTCGCTGTAATGTCTTCTGAAGCGGCGCAGCATCTTATCAGCCTGTTCATCTCCATAATACATATGTGCTCTACTTAGAGAGGCGTTATATTGAAAACTAATACGTTCTTTACCTTGCTCTGTAATCTCGACAGGACTTTTAAAGGCGTTGTAGCTGACCTGCTGTAGAGAATGATCATTCTGGTAGTAGGGGTTTGCACCTGCATTGAGCGCTAGTTCGCTTTGGCGATAAGTGTTGCCATCGTACGCGTAAGTACCCAACTGACTGTTGTCGGTGATGCGGCCACGATTATCATAGGCTTGGCTGTTATTGCCGGCGTTGTCATTAAAGCCCGTTAATCTGTTCTGACTGTCATAACTAAAACTTTCGCTCCAGTTAAACGCACTGTTGCTCCTGCTGCTAAGCAATCCCCGTTGCGCATCAAAGCTATATCCAAGATTCATCAGTGTAACTGGCGTGGCGGATATATTTTGCAATAAACGCTGTTGTGGCAGGCCATAACTATCATATTGCAAAGTGTTTTTTAAGGCGGTTCCCTGCATGGCCTGTGTTAAATTTCCACGGCTATCAAGTAAGTCAACCTTCCACAAGACCTGCCCGGTACCTTGTAAAATAGTCTGCAAAAGCTCCCCATTCTGGTATTGTAACTCTATCGTTTTGGAGGCTGTCGTGTTATTAGCTTTGTTTTTAGCCTCATAAAGCTCCGTGCTGATCCGGCCAAAACTATCGTAAGTATAACCTTTCACAAACCTGGCATGAAGGTTATCTTCAATGGTACTACTTATTCGCTTATTTGCATCGTAGTTGTACGTATAGGTCGCATTATTTCCATCGGCATTGGTGAGCGTCATGCCGGTCAGCAGCTTCGTAGTACTATCATAGTTATAGTCCTGTTGCATATTGGTATCATCTCCAGTAAGTTTCTTACGCGTTACTTTCCCTGCACCATCATAGGTCGTTTCCGTGATGCCCTTAGGAGTTATTTCCTTGGTCAGCTGTCCCCAGCCATCGTATTGGTACTCATATATACCCGCTGAAGGGTCGGTTAGTTTGGTCTTGCGGCCCCAACCGTCCTGCTCTACCGTTTGTATGATGCCTCCATAATCTGCAGTCCTGAGATTACCATTAGCAAAGTAGCTGTAATTAATCGTACCGCCCGGATCCTGTAGACCGACCACGTCACCAATCGCATTTTTATTGGTTGTTACACTCTTTGTTCCATCATTTACCGTGGTACTCAAACCACTATAAGTAATATTGGTTACCTTTCCAGTGAAACTGGTCGTTTGTTTTACCCTGCCGTACTCATCATAAACTGTTTCATTCCACTGACTGGTAGAACCCGCCACTGCAGGTTCGCTCTGGCGTGTGACGCGCCCGTAAATGTCATATTCGGTCTCAGTGGACAGGTTGGATCCCAATATTGTTTTTACGTATCCCCCTATTTTCTGTCCAAAGGCGTTGAAATTGGTTACAATCGATTTTCCCTCGTCATTACTGTCCGTTATGCTTACTCCTCCCGAAGCAGCAGGTTGGTATGATCTGGCACTGGATTTCCCAAGGTAATCGGTAGTTAGTATTAATCTTCCCCAAGTATCGTAACTATTAGTTGTTGTCTGACCATAGCTATTCGTTTTGGTAAGTACATTCCCTGTGCCGGCATCGTAAGTGCTCGTTACAGTCATCGCGTCAACATCAGTAATACCAAGCATAAACCTTCCTGATGCATCATATGTCATAGAGACAGACCGTTGCGCACCATTGGGTTCAGTCACGGTCTTACCGGTTATATTTCCGAAGGTATCATAATTTATATTTTCAATTGTCCATCCCGTATTGTTTCCCTTCTTCTTTATCTGTGTTGGCAGAAATCCGCTGTAGGCATATTCCTCTTCGGTGCTGTAACTATCTGACCCGTTACTCAAGGTTGTTTTACTGGTAAGTGGCCTCCCGATATAGTACCCTGCAGTATTATTATCATAGGTGATATCGATTGTTTTTGAGGCCGTCCCGTTGAAATTGCTTGCATTTTGAGTAGCATTGTAGTAACCATCATATGCAATTGCCTCCGTAGTAAAAGTGCCGCTAAGCATATCTTTGGTTACTGTGGCGTTTGGAACGTTCACAAACACCTTATTGGATAGCAATTGCGTATTGTAGGCCTGATCTGTCCGGCTGATATAATCATTCAATGATGCTCCATCCGAAGTAGCAGCTGGTGTCAGGGCCAAGTCCTTTACAGCCGGGTTGATATAGGTAGATTTAGTATTGAAATTTCTAACGATAGCCCCCCTGAGCTGTGGATCGGAGATAGTGATGTTAAATATGCGGTTATTGTCACTACTGCCGGTATGCCAGGTACTGCGGATGAATTCTCCAAAGCCTTGAAATCCCAGGCCACCCAAATGACTGACTGCTTTTCCGTATCCGAATATCTGGCTAACCACTTGTCCATTGTAGCTTCTGGACAGTTTGCTGACCACGGACAGCCCAGGAATATCCTGGAGATCGACATATGGATAGCTTTGCTGGTAACCACTTTGGTAAAAGGTAATATCGTTTTGATAATTATTATTGCGGAGCGTTTTGTATTCGATTGTATGGTAGATTCCATCCTGATATACGCTGGCCAGTTGTGCTTCTTTGCGCTGATCTTTGCTGAAGTTGAACAGTGAAATACTGTTATTACTTATAAACCCAAATTCCAGGTTCAGGTTTGGCATTGTTGGATTGAGAAAGATTGGCAAAGGATTATGACGTAGATTGGTGTACCTGCTACTAGGCGTGCCGCTGCTGAACATTGGACCTGAATAGCCAGACATCCCACTGCTATGATGCAGCGTGACATCAATGGTACCATAGGAGCTACCATTGGTAGTAGTGGTCTGGGCGGAAATAATATCAGCTTTTCCATCGCCGTTTATATCATTGGCGATAAGGTAATGTTGTTGCAGCCTTTCTACGCCTGGCCTGCCGTCCCAAGTATCCTGCACATAGGAAAAGGGCTGGTACTGCTCAAATTTAGTATAGGATTTACCTGTTGAAAGGAAGGTAGCAAAATATGAATTGAATCCTGTGGCAAACATAATATCCATTTTCCCATCTCCGTTAAAATCTCCCTGTAGTATCGGTTTATCCAGAACGATCCGGGTATCAGGGGTTTGCCATAGCAATTCCAGCGTGTTGGAGCTGTTCATCGTGTAGACTAGCATACGACCGTAAGTCACCTGTATGATGTCCGTTCTGCCATCACCGTTCACGTCGGCTGTAAATAACTTGTGGGTGTATGAATAGGACTGAGATAATGCACCCAGATCGGTAACGAAATCCGAGGTGATACGCCGGTCAAGGTTGATCAAATAGGCTCTGGATCCGATATCGCTATAGCCGTAATCACAATTGCCAGGATTATACATGGGATCATCAGAAGCCTGCGGGTTCTCTGAGGTCAACGCGGAACAGTCATTAATTGCAATTACATCGGTTAATCCATCTCCGTTGAAATCGCCCGACACGAAGCTCCATGAAAGGGGGCTTGAATGATCCTGATAGTCACACTGGGAATAATAAGTGGGCCCCATCGGTACTGTATTCCAGATGCGATCATATTGGGCATAAACCGGAGAAACCGTTCCAGAGGACATCACATCGAACTTGAACTGGTTGTAGGAGTGATCTTTTACCATGATCATCCCTTGTCCTGATAGGATCTTGTTATTCCAGGTGAGCCAGGTGGCCGGGAACAGCTCTCTGAACTGGCCCGTATTGACTTCATACCCCATCTGGTAGTAAGGAGATCCAGGCTCCATATCGTAAAAGGCCCAGAATTTTGTTTTATTATACTTGGGGTAAAGCAAAAAATCCATTGAGCCGTTGCCCGTAAAATCTGCGGTCACCATTTCCGAATTATTACTGGCAATGCCGGATAGGCTCAAATTGGATATTGTCGAATGGGTGATGATATCTCCCGTTGAACCATAGCTGAAATAAATAGGCTGAAAAGACTTTGAACCGCTGCCATCAGATTCCTTGAAGGAGCTGAGCTGTTGATAGTTCAAAGGAGTAATGGAAGTATGCGTGAGAGTATAGTTACGGAAATTGCTGCCGTTGGCGGTAATATTTATGCTGCTGAGTATTCTGTCACGAATAGAGGCTTGGCCACCTATATAACTATGTTCGCTCCTTGCGGCATACGTATACTGAAAATTGATAGCATTGATAGCACTAGCGGTGCCCATTGCTCCATAAAGTACCTGGGATAAGTAAATGGTATTGTCCGATTGAAAGTAGCTGTAAGATATCCGTGCGCCAATCGGGCTTTCGCTGTAGCTGATCGCATATTCCATCGGCGTACGGGAATTATAATCGACCCCATAATAGGCTTTTGAACCATTCGGGTTCCATACCTCGAAATACTGCGGACCAAAGCTGCTGGTGCCCCTTGAAAAAATTCGGATATTGGAATAGTGTTCAGTCTGGTATTCTGCACCGTCACCACCATAAACGCCTGATTTTAATAGCAGCCTTTGTCCATCGAGTGCAAAACGATCATTGGCATTCAGGTTTACCCCGTCTATCCTGTTATCGTGAAAAGCAGTTGTCGAAAGGCGTGTGATTGAAGACATGCCAGTGATATTCCAGCCGTAACCCGCAATTCCATTTCCAGATTGAGCGTTATAGGAAAGTCCGACCCCTGGTATATTTTTTCCTATTCCGGGCGGCAGGGAAAAGGGGATATTAAATAGCGATGAGCCGCCGGCAGAGACATCGATACTAGAAGGTGTGCGTCCCGCTTCCGGTGATCCGGATGGGCCGGGATCAACGGGGTCGACTGGATCTACCGGAGGATCTCCCGGGTCTACTGGCGGATATCCTGGATCAGTGGGATCCACAGGCGGGTAGGCTACCTTATTCTGTGAAGCGCCCGATCTTACATTATCTTTCGAGAACTGCGGTACCGCACCTTTCACTATTTTAATTTCTTCAGAAATAATGGGTGCTATGGTACCGATAGCTTTCCGGGTGATATCTGTTGATTTATCGGTACTGTCTTTTTTAATACTGCTTTTTTTTACCTGGGCAGAAGTAGCCTGAATGCCAAAGAGCACTATGGCAAGGGCAAGGGTGCGAAAAGGATTCATAGAGCGAGGCAAGAATGTGAGGGGTTAATTTTTGATCAGCTTAATGGTTTCTGTTTTAGCATCCGAGTATTGGCCTACCAGCAGGTAAGTACCTGGTGGCAACTGCTGAAAGGTGATAGTAGTTTGCCGTTCTTCGGTATTGTAATTCCGTTTGAAAACGGAATTGCCACCAACACTGTAAACCTGGATGCTTTTAAGGTAAATTTTATCAGGAGCGCCCCAGGATACGTTGAGCGTTTCCTTCAGCGGATTCGGATAAGCTTTGATGCCCCGTTCGGTAACAAGTCCTTCACCCAGCTCACCGGGTGGCAGGTTGTTTGTTTTTTTATCCATTGCCATCTGCCTGGCAGAAGGACAATTAATGCATACCCAGCGACGCTCGGTCTGGTTTCCTGCTGCATCGTAACTGAAAGCCAGTTTTTGTGCAACGGAAGTTTTAAAGAAAAAGAGCAGGCATGAAGTGATGATAAGAGCGCATCTTTTCATAAGAGATAGATAGTTTGATTCCGTTAATTCTGATATTCGATGTTACCCAATGCATTACTTAATTGGAATTTTTTTACATCAACCCCCTGTTTTTCAGGATGTAGACCAATCAAAATTTTACACCAATCTTTTATGATAGGGCATATATAGTTACATCGAAAGGGTAAAGGGATCTAATTTTTTATCATCTCATACTGCCTGCATTGGTAGAGGCTTGCGTCGTGTTTGATCGATTAAACTGAGGTATTTTAATCAAGCTAGAGATGTGCTTCCTAATTTATTATTGGTCTATAAGATATAGTACAATTCAAAAATACGATGCCAGAATGAAAAGATAGGTTTGGAAAGGCAATCAATGGATTACCATCCTGGACCTGAGGATGGTGCAGCAGGATACCAAACCACTGTGAAAGCTCAACTACTCTATTGTCCAAATGTGTTGATCTTTAAGGTTAATTATTTTACTCTGATATCTGATTTTAAAAGTTTTGTTCCACTTGCCCCGCAATAGATGGGCTACTATTGCTAAACTACAATAGCCAATCTTCGGACATAATTAAGTTTAAATGCAATTTGACTGTTTCTTTTTTAGGAGCGATTCAAGACCTTTTAAATTGTTAGGTGAAGGAATTGATTCCCCTTTCTCCCAGCTTCCCACCGTACTAGCATCTACCCCTAACATTTCTCCAAGCCGTTTATAGCTCAATCCATTCTGCCACCTATACGCCTTTAATCTTCACTCAAATTTGTCTTCATTAAACTTGACAAGACTATAACCTAAAAAAAGGTGGATTGCGGGAAAAATGTTTTATTTAAGTCTTGCTTCTATTGTTTTCCCAATACGTTATAGAGTCTGAACTAACACCCAAAATTTTAGCTAAATCACTCTGTAAAAGCTTCAATTCGACTCGTTTCTTCATCAATTGTTCTCCAACAGTCCTCGGTTTTTTCGGGTAAAAAATTGGCATTGGTTTGTCTATTACTCGCTTAAAAGGAACTGTTATCAACGCATGAATGCCGTTTTGTGACTTTATGTTATCCTGAAAAAGAATGTTTAGTAACCTGATTTCGATTTATAATTTTTATAAAAAATTAGTCAATCAAAGTAATTATGATTATATTTAAGTACATGACATTCAAATATTTAAACATAAAAACAGATGATTGACTACGCTAAAATTAGCGGTATTTTTTGTCTTGTAGATGAGTTCTGCAAAGATTTTGATCAAACCACAAGTCCTTTTCTTTTGGGCAAGCCCTCCAAGCGTCCTGCGACCATGTCTAAAGTGAAGTAATCTCTATCTGTCTGTTCTTCCTCCTGGACGGGTTCAGGTGCTTTAAACACTTCTATCTTTTTTATCTCCAAAAACATATTCAAAGCGAATTCCCAAATACTGTGTCCTATAACCGCTTTGTTGAACTCAGCCAAAGCATACTCATGCCAATGACGATCTTCCTCAAAACCTGCTGTCTAGGCCGCTGTACGGGTATTTCATTTGTGGATTCCACGCCCATTCGGGTCTGCAACAACAAGCGTATAAAAAGGAACAAGGTATTTAAGGAGATAGCGGAGGTCGGAAAATCCACAATGGGCTGGTTCTATGGATTTAAACTGCACATCATAATTAATGACAAGGGATAAATATTAAATTTTGCCATCACCCAGGCCAATGTGGATGATAGGGAGCCACTGAAGAACGAGCGCTTTTTAAAAGCGGTGTTCGGAAAGCTTTTCGCCGACAAAGGGTATATATCCGACAGTTAGTCAAAATACTGTTCGTCAGCAATATACATCTGGTTGCCAATATCAGGAACAATATGAAAAATAGCCTGATGACCATGACCGACAAAATTATGCTCCGTAAAAGGTCTGTGATAGAAACCGTTAATGATGAGCTTAAAAACATATGCCAGATAGAACATTCAAGACATAGGTCATTCGCTAATTTTATCTCAAATATTATAGCAGGCCTAATCGCATACTCATTCTTTCCTAAAAAGCCCGCTATTAATTATCAAACTAAACAGTCATCTCAGATTTTTGCATTTTGATTAATCGAACTCAGGTTAATAACAAAACTAGCTAAAGATGGATGGTGCAGTAATTATCAACATTCTCGTTTTGAAGACACTGACCAATATCTTTGAAGATATTTTTTGATATTTTAGACCCTACATTTTTTAATACAAGACTAACATGCTTCCAGATTTTTCAAGGGCTAAGACAGAGATTCGAAAAAAATTCAATGAATTTTTAAAGCAAAAAATTGCCTTTCACGGTCCCGAATTTGCTGAGGTTCAGGAACGAATTATCCACGAGGGGACAGGAACAACAGTTGATAATCAGGACAGTGATTTCGAGCATGGGATGGATCTTGAAAAAATTGAAGTGGGAGAAAGTATTAACATAGACACCCTTATTGCCAATCCCTTGCTCGCTTTTGATCTTCTGGACAAGATGGCACAGCAAGTTGCATTGGACAAAGGGATGATCATGCTTGAGGCAGTTTCAAAGGTCACAGAAAAAACAGGTAATAAGTCTTTAAGGCCGGGCAAGATTACCCCAGAAACCCTGCTGGAAATGTTTGAGAAAATAGCCATTTCATTCAATGAAGACGGAACACCGCAAATGCCTAAGATTTATCTCGGTCCACACCTGGTGCCAGAGGCTGAGCATGCACTTCAGCAATTCGAAGAAAATCCTGTATACAAGAAAAAATATGAGGACTTAATTAACAGAAAAAAAACTGAATGGAATGATAGAGAGAATAATAGAAAACTGGGTGGATAAAGCATCTGAAAAGGCTTTTCAAGTTCCTTTCTGTTATATATTGATCGAGCAGGGACATACCATTATCCATATGACCCGTCACTGTGGGATGGAGCACGGGAAGGATATCATTAGTTATGACCGGGAGGGGAACCTGTGTGCCTTTCAGCTTAAAGGGGCTGCGGGTGCAAAGATCAAATTGCGGGATTGGAAACAAGAAATCCATGGGCAAGTGCTTCAGCTCATCTTTACCCCGATTTCCCATCCTTCAGTGGTTGATAATCGATATCATCGGTCCTATTTTGTAACCAATGCGGAAATAGAAGAAGAGGTATCACATGCCATAGTGGCTTTTAATCAGCAACATAAAGATCGAAATCAACCCTATAATCAACTTCATACCATTGTGGGCGGCCAAATGAAAAATATGGCTCACCGGCTTGGTAACTCTTTTATGAAGGCTGGTACATATGATTTTAAGGTTCTGCTAGAGTTTCTTTTGGAAGATGGAAAGGGAATGTTGAACAAAGAAAAACTAGCCGGCCTTTTGGAACTGGCCCTGAAAGACGAAGAACTCAGCCAGAACAAATACAAGGAAAAAATAAACAATGCAGCTTTACTGGTTTCGGTTATTTCCTCAAACTTTACGGCACAACAGAATCACTTTGGAATCTTTGAAGCATGGACGATGTACCTTTCCTATCTAATGCGCTTTGCAGAAAGGAACCAATTGGCTGTAACTTTGTACCATTCCGAATATCAGCTTGCAAAGCAAATGACTATTGATTCGCTGGAGGAATTGTGGACTGAGATCCAGGAACGAAAAGATTTTTTAACTGGAAACTATTTAGAAGACTCTTTTTTTCATGGGTATAAAAAAACGATGTTATTGGGAGCAATGAGTCTTCTGGGCCTGCATCACCTGTTTGCGGGAACTAAATTTGATCATCATAAATTGGCCCATTTCATCGAACAGCACTTTTATGAAACCAAGATTTGGGGTGAATCTGCCCACGCGTATACGCTTTGTACCTATTGGTATTTTAAGAAAGTTGATGCGACAGATAAAAGTGCAGAATTTTTAAAGGCGTTGATTAATGGCATAATCGAAGTAAATAAAGTAGATGGGCTTGCAAATCCCTATTATGGTGTTGAAGATTGTGCACTGCATAATTTCCTCAATCAGGATACCGTTGAAATTGATAAAAAGCATTCTTACTATCTCGAAGGTTTCATTAACCTTCTTGTTTTGCAGAATTACAAGAATGAAATTAGGTTTTTATGGCGCGATATAAGTTATTTCGTTTTCAAAGATTTCCGGTTAAATGAAACAAGTGATTTTTATTGTTGGCGTAACAAGCTTGGAAAGGAGCATTCTGTTTTGCCCAAGTTAAAGCAAGAATGGCAGGAATTGATTGATCAGTCGAAGGAAAGCGAGGGCAAAGATCTTCCGCTTTCACTCAAGAATGATCCGGTACTCTATCCTCAGCTCTTGCTCATCATGCCTCATCGATCGAGCGTAGCTGGTATCAGATGGTTTAATAGTAAGTTAAATAATGTTGGCTAGGCAAAGCCCTACTCAATACAATAATTATTCATAATACTATGACGTTTAATGAATATTGGTTTATGTTGATTTATAAGATTATAGCTATTTGAGATATACCCAATAGTAAGTATTGCATTTCATTTTTTCGTCGATTATTTTTATTCATCAAACAACTTGCTGCTTATCAGTATTCACGTTAGCTCCGGTGATGTCCTGTTGTTAAGAACCGGTTAGCGGATCTGTTTTGATAGATGTTCTCTAAGACTATTAAAGGTTGCTATTAACGTAGGCTTATCAGTTTTTCTATACAAATCTAAATTTAATACACTCATGAAATACATTTACATTTTAGTTTTGATGATTCTGACTGGAGTGGTCAATGCACAGACAGTGGCTACATTCTCAAAAAGGACCGATAAAGTCAATTCGGGCCCAAACAAAGAGTTAGAATATAAAGTGATAGTTACAATTCCCTCGGCGGCTAATTACAAGGGATATAAAATTAATGTTGAGCTTGATCGCTCCAAAACTAGCCTTCCCCTGGATAGTATTATGATGCCTGTAAATACTGTCATTATGATAGACAAGCAAACAGAGGATAATATCAAGATCAGGGTAAAGCGGGATTTTACGGACGACAAGAATATCGGCTTTAAGCTCACTGTTACAGATGTCGCAGGAGCAGACAAAAATGCACTTTTGGGCAATGGTGAACTGTTGGTATTGATTAAGCCACTTAATTCAGAGGGCTTAAACAAGTCTGACAATATTCTTTTTTACACTGGTACAAATATAGACTTTATTGATGGCATAAAGCCAAAGGAACTTTATTTTAGAAGTTCTTTTTTGCTTAACATGAAAAATAATGACAAGGCAACCAAACATTGGCTCTATATCAACGCAGGTAAAGAACGGTATGCAAGTGGGGCGGATTCGCTCGCAAGAGTTTCCTATTCAGACCTAAATACAAATAAATTCCATAAAGACAGTACTTACCTAAAAAGTGGGTTTTACAAAACAAGCTTCGAAGAGGTGACGGATAACCTGTTTACCAGTGTAGCTTACTTGTATGAGCTAAATAATTCGACCAATGATAAATTATTTGGAATCGGCGAATTCTATGTCGGTTACCAGACCATTAGGACAAAATATAAAAATACCGTGTTGACCACACAGCTAACAGCAATACCAAGGGGTAACCCCGGCGAAATCCTTAGGCTTAACCCTCTTGCTTCGGATTATACTCGACATCAGCTAAATTACAATATTGGGGTGGGGTTTATGTATAAGCAGACCAATGACACTTTTGATGTGCGGTTCAGTGCCATCGGCGGATTCAATAATGGATTTTATCCAACATCTCTGAGAAAGAGCATAGACGGTAGCCAGGAAATCCTTTCGTCAACGCGTAGTGCGTCCCTTAGACTTAGGGCTGAAGGAACACTTTTAAGTCCATTAGGGCTTAGTCTCGGCTTTGAAACGTTTTTGCGTACAAAACAGGTTCCACTTTTTAATGTGTCACTGACGAAAGTTCTGTCCATCAAACAATTGGGTTCTCTATTTGGAAGTTCTGCAAAATAGCACGATAGTTCCGCATTATCCCCCATGAGGTGGTAGCGAAGTACTTATAAATGTAGGTGATCAGTAAAATCTCACAAAACTTAGTTTGTGCCCAATTTTGGACGTTTTTGAAAAAATCGCATACTGAATTGTAGAATGGTTCAAAAACATATTTTATTGTTGTTTAAATGGGGTTCAATTCTGATCCCAAAAATGCATTTTTTCGCTTTTTTTGGACGTTTTTTTTGTCGTTAATTTAGCTAAAAAACTAATTTTCCAATTTTTCAGATTCAAGGGAATAAATTTAGAAACAACCTTAACGCTATCACAAATGGGCTATTTTTTCCTGCGTTCCACATTATCGAACAGTGTTAGTAATGGAATTATTTTTTCAAGTGGCGTCCCTAGGTGTGCACTAAATGAAAAGAGGCTGTCTCAAAAGTGAGGCGGCCTCTTTTATTTTAGGATGATTTTGGTTATCTTAAAGGCATGGGAGGCAAAGTAGTCTTTAAGGAATATGATCCTGACCAGTTAACTTTTTTACCTTAC
>Ga0308161_1000658_pt1 | contig 50264 bp, 44 predicted proteins | sample PhyFR2_FD_201034 | JGI IMG/M metagenome (GOLD analysis project Ga0308161, IMG submission 201034) | Phyllosphere microbial communities from UC Gill Tract Community Farm, Albany, California, United States - DLSLF.R2 | ecosystem: Host-associated > Plants > Phyllosphere > Unclassified | place: USA...
TCTGAGTTCTGAGTTCTGAGTTCTGAGTTCTGAGTTCTGAGTTCTGAGTTCTGAGTTCTGAGTTCTGAGTTCTGAGTTCTGAGTTCTGAGTTCTGAGTTCTGAGTTCTGAGTTCTGAGTTCTGAGTTTGCAAATGTACGGATAACTAACAATTAAGAAACATGAAGCTGTCTTTTTCATCGAATAAAATAAAAGCCACTAATTCAGTATCTATAATACTGAATTAGTGGCTTTTATTTTATTTGCTACAAGCTTCGTATGAATATCTATTATCTATTGTTTGTTCTATTTTTATTTGTTCTATTTTGCTTATTGCTGTTTTATTTACTTGGCTATTTGATTTCATATATCTACTTCACTATTTTATTTCTGGATATACATATTGTACTTATAGGCTACTTGAGTTATGCCGATGGATGCTTCTTAATTTGTACAGGTTATCTGTTTTGATTCTGTAACTATCCTGAATACGTAATGAGTCGAAATATAATATATTCTGCTATTGTACTGCTCGGCAGCTAAGTTAGCCGAAGTGTAAATACAGCTCTTGCTATTGTAAATGAATCTCCATCCTGCATAGGGTACGATTTGTAAGGTACCAGCGGCTCGCTGCCCAACAGCGTACCATTGCGCGAGCTCAGATCTTTGATCAGAATCTGCTGATCATTGATCTCCATTTCTACATGGTTGCGCGAAGTACCTACAGATTTTTCATAATAATCTACACCCTCTTCTGCACGCCCAATCACAAAAGTGCCTGGCGTCAGACGAATCGGCTCTGTATGCATTCCATCCAGTTCTCTGCGTTCCAGATAACCCTGGAACACTTTGGATTGACTATGCGAAGACATAACAGAAGATTCATCCAAAAGGACGGTTGCCATATGGGAAGACAGTAATCCAGTGTCTGGAATCGACTCGCTGAATCCGGGTGGCATCTGATGAGCAGCCTGGGAAGATGAATAATGCTGCTGAATAGGGTCAATATTTCTACTATTGTTATCACTTTTCATTCCATGAGGAGGCATCGACGTATGGTCATAATACTGTCCTGTCTGTCCGGATGATTCTCTACCGAAAATAGCAGCGATATTCTGATCTCGCTGGTTAACAGGATCGACTCCATATCCAGCCCCTCCCGAAACAGCCATTGCCAGACCACCTGCAGCGGCCGGTTCAGAATTCCAACGCCAGCTTTCACTGCCATATTCTTCGTCATCTTGCTTGGACTTATTAAATACAGGTAGCTTGAGTTTGTTGGCTCCGGATAGCTTTCCTTTGATTAGCATATAAATCAAGATACCAACTGCTAGGGTAATAGCTGTACAACCGTATAGCATCATATCATTGCCATGCTCTAGATAACCAAATCTCCAGACCATGGCAACCAGAAGTGCGCCACCTGCCAGAAGATAGGTACGTTGAGCGGAAGAAAGCGGCTTTGCTGCTGATTCTTCGGCGTCGGCAGTGACATTTGCAGGCGATCCAGCTGTTTGTGAACGCGTTTGATTCCCTGGAGCTGCAAATAATGCAGATGGATCGGCTGATACCCCTGACTGATTCCCGTTTCTGCCTGATGATGGCAAAGCGGCTGCAAAGGCTGGATTGACTGTCCGATTATCAGGACTTACTGCTGCAGGAGCGGGATTGCCTCGTTGTTTTCTCAGGTGTTGAAGAACCGGATGTGCTGCGCCGGAATTAACAGCATCCGTGTGCTGCATTCGGTTATTTGCTTGTACATGCTGCCCAGCTTCTCTCGCTGCATGAGTAGCTGCTGCATGACTATTTGCAGTATTTACACGCCCGGGCGGTGTTGGTATTCCTGAAGAGTACGTATTGCTCGACTGAGGATACCCTGCATTGTCGCTATTGTAGCCTTCAGTATATGATGCTGTTCCCGGATGCTGCTGGTAATCTCCGAGGAGTTCCATCAGTAGCAATTTCAGTTCCTGCAAATTAAAGTTATCATTCTGGCAGTATTTGAGAATACGCTGAACCTTATTACCTGTCAGCTCCGATACATAGGCCATCCAGCGTGAAGCCAATCTGCTCAGAATCGATTGTACGGGTTCATCCGTAAGCATTTCCAGAGATGGCACATAGGTCAGATATAAACCGCCCGCCTGAAGCGTACCATCTACAAACATGTACTGTTCATCCAGCAGATAGTTAGGCAGGGACAGCATATATTGATTGCTTTCCTCCAGTGTAGATACGATCTGCAGCAGTAGACCGAGATATTCGGCAATGCCCATCGGTTCACTTTGCAGGCAGTGGCGCAGCATTTTTTTGCCGCTAATATCGTAGCGAAGTACAGCCTTCATATTAACTTCGTGCAGATGAAGCTGCAGTATTCCGCGAATACGTGAAGATAACATCATTCCGGTCTGGGTTTTGCTCAGATCACTTTGCTGAAATCCCTGTTCACGATCAACCGTCATATAGGTCTTGCCATCCTGAATAAAATCCTGTGTTAATGTTTCCATGGTTTCTTTCACCTCTACTCTTTAGACATCCAGACTCAAATATACCAATAACAAAAAATCACACTGGGCAGTACAGCTGCCATAAACGGAAATGTAAGATACTGCTTCTGCTCTTCCCGGGTAGCACGCAGCGGCTGCTTCCACAGCAAAGCTCCTGTGACCTTCCACAGTACCCTGCGCATGCGTACGATCGTCTCACGTCGCCATAACATAATAATCAGACCAATCACACCTGCGAAAATAACCGAATACATCAATATCTGGGCTGTCATGCTGATTCCAAACCACGCACCAATGCCACCAAACAGCTTCACATCACCAGCTCCGACAGCCCGAAAAGCATACAACAGCAGCATAATGCCAAATCCAAGCGCAAAGCCTTTGCCTGCAAATAGCAGACCTTCCCAGCGCTCTGATGCCAGATGATATGCCAGACCGCTGATAATGAACAATATATTGAGAAAATTAGGGATTTTGCGCGCACGGATATCCGTCCAAAATGCCCATAATACAAAAATACCGCCACCAATAAACACGCTTTCCATACTTCTGTAATCCCCTTTGCTATCCTGTCTTCATCCTTCGATCTCAAGAATCTGCAATAACCGGCCTGCCATCATAGGGTGCAATCTGGAAGGTTCCCCGGATTTTCTGCCCATCTGCTGTCGTTAACACATAGGTTGCCCAGCCGGCTGTAGCACTCGATGGAATTTTCCAGGTCCAGTCGATATTCCCTTCTGCATCAGCAACAGCCTGTCCCAACCCTTTTGCTGTGCTTTCTCCACTTTTGTAGCGGATCTCCAAGCTGACCACGGAACTCGGAGGTGCTGTAGCTTTGATGGAAATCATTGATTCAGGATGTGCTGGCTGTGGAACCGAGACTACTTTTACTCCGGTCTGTTCTGCCGTCTCCTTCTGAGCAGCTTCTCCAAACTCTCCGGTATCTCCAATCCACAGACGCTCTGTCGATCGTGATTGCAGTACAATAGGTTTGAAAATGAGCGGTACCCTGAAAGGAAGCTCATATTCAATCTCAATCCCAAAATAAGGATTTGTTTTGCTGGACAAATCAGGTACGGTTACTTCTGTAATATGAATCCGGTTATAATCAATTCGATTATCGGAAGCAATTTGCTGAATAAGCGGCTTGATCGCTGCATCGAGTACAGCGGCGGCAGCTTGGTTTTTTAGCTGTTCAATCTTGGCATCTCCACCGCTGGCAGCCTCCATCATCCACTCATTGATTGGCGATGGAAAGGCTCCTTCATATTGTGAAGCAAGTTCGCTTAGGCTCAGCTTGGGCATGACAGAACTTTCTCCCATGGCTTCTGAAGCTTTTTGTACAGGATACATATGGGTTGCCACGTATCTTGCCGTATCCGAAGTGACATTGTTCAGAGCAGTAGATACCAGCGTCATTTGAACCAGATATACAAGAAAGACTGCAACAAACAGGAAAATGGGTAATACCATCGCCGCTTCCAGTACGATACTGCCGCGCTCTTCCCTTTTAAGATTGGAGGGAAAAGGAATAATCCGAAATATGTCCTTATCCCTATATGTTTGATTCTGTTTATAATGATTGTGACTTTGGATTTCGTTCGATCGATGGTATGGCTGACTGGAATGCTGTGCTACAAATCGGGATTGACGATCCAATATACCTATCGTCTGCAACGCAATTTCTTTCTGTTTAGTATCCGTAGTCTGCCTGTTTGTCTGCATAATACACACCCTGTTCCACGGAGCTGTCCGCCTGTCCTGTTTTCAGCATCTTCATGACTCCCGGCAAGAACCAGATTCTCATTCCTGTTCGCACATGAGCTGATGCATACGTATTTCGCTCGGCCGGATTGATTTTGGTTCCAAACCGGATCAGTGCAAGCATACGTGACATTTTCTTTTCATTATTGGTCTGAAGCAAAAACAATCTCAAATAATCACGGTATTCAAAAGGCACTTTCATATAAGCGGATAAATCGGTATGTCCTTTGGTAAACAAATCGATCATATCCTTGATCGCCATCTCTACTCCGTAAGCCACTCCTGCTGCCAGTACAGCCAGTGGATGTCCCAATTTGGCACTTTTGACCAGGCCTTCTGCGGTACGGATTGCCAGACGTACTCCAAAAATTTCACTGTAGGCTGCTGTAAGATTGGCTGTCACATCGTCAAATCCATAAATAATATATTCAACCTGCTGATGTTCTACAGCAAACTCCTGGACCAGTTTAGAGACATCAACTTCTGCAAGAGCATCTGCTGCCTGATTACCATCTCCATTTTGGAAACTCTCCGCCATATTGCGGAAAAAGGTAATATCAAATGGCTCAAAATAATGAATGGCATATTCATTCTGGAAAAATTCATTGCGTCCGTTCATGAGTGATTCGGATACTCCTCCGAAAATAATATCCATCGCATCCATTGATTTTTGACTTTCGTCGTATGGATCTTTATCCAGTTTGACCTTTGATTGCTCACCGCCAACGCTGCTGTTGAAATTCAGACTATCCTCGTAGTAGCCATTTACTTCACTGAAATCCTGGGCTACTACATCAGCTGCAGCTCCCATACCGGCAATTCCGCCCAGCATCAGTTCTGCTTTTTTCATATCCTTTTCAGCTTTAGCTTCATCTTTGGAAATGCTGTCTGTACCTGCGCGTGCAGCAGCCAGCTCCTTTTCAATTTTGCCGATCGTTCCATCGGGTGTACTACCTGAATAGTTATCCAGATAGGTCTGCAGCAGGCGTGCTGTACGGATCGTACTTCTTTTAAGAGAAGACGCATTGCCTGATGTAAGTGTGATCTGCCGATTCGCTTCAGTCATCAGACTTTTTACAGACTGGGATATCGTGGTGTAATCATCCTGCTGAGATTTTACAGAGCTTTCCATCCGGTTCAATAAATCCTGGGAAAGTACCAGCTGATCCAGATTTTTGCGCAGCTCTGCCAGCTGTTTCTCTGCACCAGCATCACCTTTGGCTGTACTGCCGGGAATTTTGGCACTACTGACTTTGTCATAAGAAGCATTGGCCGAACGATTCTTCTCTTGCTGGATAATATCAGCGATTTGCTGGTTATATCCCCTTATATCAGACACCAGCTTTATACCTTCGTCATATGTATGTGTATGAGTTTCCAGCAGCTTTTCTAATTTGGAAGGTATTTTCTGTAGCAGGGAAGAAGAACGGCTTTTATATGCAGCGATCTTGGCTGTATTGATCCGCGGTTTATCTTTCTTTTTCCTTTTTTTGTCCTCAGAGATCAGATCGATATAATTTTTGAACTGCGCCGCGATCTGGGCGATGGACGAGATAGAGCCCACACTTTTGTCTACAATCGAGCTTCCTGCAGGATACATAATCATTTTGGCCAGTTCTTTCACTTCATCAGCTGTCTTCTTTTGCAAAGCAATCAGTTTATCAATTGCCTTTTCCCTAGCTTCATACGGTTTACGGACTTTGTTAAGTACCGATACCGTCTGGGTTGTCTCTTTCATAATGCCTGACATGGTACGCATTTTCTCTACAATCTCAATCGTAAAATCGATAGGAGCCTTGTACTTCATCTCCTCCTGAATCTGTTGATTAAATGTATCGTACTTGCCAAGCGGGCGACTGAGCTGAATAGAGGTCTGATCTGCCTGAAGCGGAATCAGATGAAAACTATCCTTTTGATCGGTATAGTTAAAATTCTCTGTCAGCGCCGTATCCAGCAGCTGGGTAGCGTCCGATTCACCAAAAGCAAACAACCCATAATCTTTCTGAAATTCGGGTTCATAAGCAGACATTACCGAACGGACTACTGCATGAGTTAAACGCTCGGACTGTACTTCCATTGCCGCAATTCGGGAATAATCTATAAATACGGCAGTGAACATGAATACACCGGCCAGTACCACGATCATAAAAATAGTAACTGCACCGCGCGTATCACTTGCTTTGCGTCTTATCGTTCCAAGCCAGCTACGAATACGCTGCTTTGTTAATCGTGTTCTCAATTGGATTCACACTCCTGATTCATTCCGGCAGATCGCTAAGGGTTCTGCCCACCAAACATCTTCAATATGCTTCCTGCCTGATCCAGATTGAAGGCTCCTCCATATTTGCCCGATATTTTGGCACCATAGTAACGAAGTAATTCTACATTACGAATAAATTCAACAGGCTCGACTACTACTGCTCCTGCGCTCACCTCCGCCTGCAGAGGATGACCAAGCTCCCGCTCCAGTGCTCCAAAAGATACAGGTCTGGAAAGTGTTGTTTTTATTTTTCGTATCATTAATTCGTTGTTATATGTTGTATTTCCACTCATTTCACCTGGAACCCAGGAGGCAGCGGCAGATAATTTATCCGTAGGCAGTGATCCGCCGCTGCCTCCTGGAATGGAAACCTCAGCTGAACTTGCAGCTCCTGCCCAACCAAATAATTTACTCAGCATATCATCCTGGGTAAGACGCCAATATAATCCATCATTCTCTCCCTGTGCAAAAGCGCCAGTTACTGGCTCCTTATAGCTGTTATCCCAGGAGTAGGCCGCCCGTTCGGACGTTTTGGATGCTGCTTGCTTGAGCATCGTATTCTGGTATTGATACATACAGAAAAAGAGGATCAGCAGCGTAGTAAACAGAATAATGGGAAACACGAGGGAAGCTTCAATCGTGAAGCTTCCTTTTGTGTTTTTCCAGAGACGTTGAATATGCAGCTTACTTCTTGAACTCTTCACTTTTTTGTCCCATATATTCCAGCATGCCTTTGACTACTTCAGTGATTTTAGTTTTAAAAGCAAGAGCGATAATCAGAATAACTGCGATAATCAATACCATTTCCAGCGTACCTACTCCGTCTTCTTCCTTCCAGAAACTTTGGATTCCATTCCAGGATTGCTTAAGTATGTTTGTCATTTTATTTCCTCCTACATATTCATCATCATAAATGCCGGTGTGCCAACGAGTATCATTACAATCACAAAAATCATTACCATCGGAAATACCATTTTGGACGAAGCCTGTTCTCCGCGCATGCGGCTGACCGCTTTACGCTTATCCCAGAGCGTACGGGACAGATCCCGCAACGCGAGCCCAAACTCTCCGCCACCGCGACGGAAGTTCAGCAGTACAGTCGTCGTAAAAACAGATACTTCCTGAACACCACAGCGTTTGCTGAATGTCTCCAATGACTGCTGAAACGAATAACCATTTTCCAGCTCATTCAGCATTTGAAAGAGCTCTTTGTATAATGGATGATTAGCCGCGTTTTCCTGTTTGCGCTGAACGCAGCGGACAATCGCCCGCTGTACGGTCTCTCCTGCTCCAACGAGCAAAATAATCTTGTTCAGCAGTTCAGGCAGCTCCAGCAGAATATCCTGCTCCCGCTCCTGTACTTTTTTCTGCAGATCCCGAAATAAGGCGACAGGAAGCACCACCGCCAGCATCGCTCCCAGTGCGAGCCATGTCGCACTTCCTCCATTGACAGCTGCCAGCACAAAGCCCAGTGTCAGCAGCAACCAGATATACCCGGCCATTTCCGCAATATACAGTAGTGACCGCTCTCCGCTCATATGGACCCCAAATCCTTTTTGAACAGAGCTTTGAATCCGATAAAATACCCCTGAGAAACGCGCTACAAATCTGACTTTCTCAATAAATACCAACATTGCCGGCAGCAACGGGCGCAGCTTAATTACTTCAAACGGCAGTTCAGCCAGCTGCTTGTGACGTTCTTCTGCACCCTGATGCAGCACCACCCACCCAACCGCTAGCAGAGCCGCCAACAGCCCTTCCAGCCATACCCAGATCAGTTTCATTCACCTCCTCTCAGCTAATAGTCGCTTAGCCGCTCGTTACACCTTGATATTCATGAATTTGCGAATAATCCAAAAGCAAAATCCCAGCGCTGCGAGGCATAAGGTAGATACGACAATACCCAGCGGATTACCGTACATCGGCTTCATAAAATCACCAGCCGCAAAATTCAGGAAGATCAAAAAGATAAAAGGTGTACCTATAAGCGCATTAGACTCAAATTTTTTCTGCGAGATCATTACCGTAATATCCTGCTGAATATCGAGCTTTTCCCCGATGACAGAGGACGTTTTACGTACAACTTCGACCAGATCACCGCCTGTGCGTTTACATGTAATAAATACATCCGCAAAGTTGGTAATGTCTTCATTGGCTGCACGATTGCTGAAATCCTGAAGCGCCTCTTCAATCGGTTGACCGTAATCCATCCGGGTTGTAATGATATGCAGCTCACGAATCATATCGTTATCGCCGTCCGGATATAACATGCGCAAATCCTGCGCCGCTTCCCGAAACCCATTTTCAACCGAGCGTCCGGCAGCCAGTGATGAAGACAGTGAATACAGTGCCTGCTTGAAATGAGAACTAAGTGCACTGCGCCGTCTTTCCAGTAGATGTCTGCGCAGCAGTCTGGGCGTGAACCATGCTGCCGATGCCAGCACCAATCCTATCAGCCAGTTATGATAAAACAGATAACCTATCAGCAGAAAAATAATTCCGCAGACCAGCATACAACCGAACCGCTGCACGATGGTCAGCTCATATACGGTGTAATCGGTCAGTATACTTCCTTGTGTATCCTGCTGCATGTCTGCTACTGATGTCTGCTTGCTAGCACCTGATTTTGCAGTCAAATTATCGGCATCATTCTGTCCGCCTCTTGATCGACTTTTAAAATGAAGCATCTTGTTGTTCGCCTCCTATCAGGCTCTGGCGCTATATTCCGGATTACTAATCGCAGCCAGTCTGCGCCATTCCTCAATACCGGCAGCCCGCAGCTTGTCCGTATGGATCAGCAGATTACCGGTAGGCGCCAGATTGCCTATGATTTTGCCTTCCTTTTCCCCTTGTTCTTCAAATACGAACAGCGGATTAAGTACTACTTCCCCATCGATCATGCCGCGTACTTCGGATATTTCTGTAATCCGGCGCGAGCGATCCCGTAGCCGGGAGAGGTGAACGAAAATATCAATTGCCGAGCTAATCTGCTGGCGGACAACCTGAATCGGTAATTCCGCTCCGCTAAGCACCATCGTCTCCAGACGGCTGAGCATATCCCGTGCACTGTTCGCGTGCCCCGTGGACAAGCTACCATCATGACCAGTATTCATAGCCTGCAGCATATCCAGTGCTTCCGCTCCCCTGACTTCACCGACAATAACCCGATTGGGCCGCATCCGCAGTGAAGAACGGATCAGGTCGCGGATGCTAATATCCCCTTTGCCTTCGGTATTCGCATTCCTTGTTTCCATAGAGACCAGATTAGGAACCGTACGGATCTGAAGCTCCGCCGAATCTTCAATCGTAATCACACGCTCTTCTGGCGGTATGTATTGGGACAAAGCATTCAAAAAGGTCGTTTTACCCGAACCCGTTCCTCCACTGATAAAAATATTAAATTTGCTTCGTACCAGCGTCTGCAGCAGATGGGAAGCCACAGGTGCAAGAGCTCCCATTTGTACCAGATCATCCATGGTCATCGGGTTTTCGGGGAATTTACGAATAGTCATCGTCGGTCCCTTGAGTGCTACAGGTGGAAGCACCACATTGACACGTGAACCATCCTTGAGACGTGCATCCACGATCGGTGACGATTCATTCACGACCCGGTTAACGCCGGACACAATCGTCTGGATAATATCTTCCAACCGCTCGCGGGATTCAAATACCTTTTCACTCTGAATAACCTGACCGTTACGCTCGATAAAGATATCTTTATGACTGTTGATCATAATCTCCGTTACACTTTTGTCGTCAACCAGCGGCTGCAGAATATCCAGACCGCGAAAAGAGTCAAACACTTGCCGGACCAATTTGCGGCGTTCACCGGCCGTCAGGTTCGGATAGCGGTTGTTATCCAATACTTTCTGTTCAATACGGCGCAGCAATTCATTGTCATCGATGGTAAAGGTTACATCCAGAGCAGACCGGACTTCATCTCGTAAAATGATAAATAAATCTTCGTTCACATTCCCACCCCGTCTGCAGCATAAGCTTGATCATGAGACATCCGGCATAATTTCAAAATATCACGTTGAAAAATCGGTGAGCACCAGAGCAGTTCACTGCTAGCCACCTGCTTCCATGAAGGAACATACGGAAGCGTACCTTCCAGCTCTATGCCCATTATCGGCAGCGGATTGAGCAAACTCCCGTTAAAGCGATTCATCACAAAAGAAATTCGGGAGCCGATCTGTTCATACCAATCCGGTTCATGAGCCTGCCAGTAGGACGTCCACATGCCCGTTTTGTGCATACACAGCAGATCATCCGTAAGCAACCAGACAATTCGGTCACTTGCCTGCAGCGCAGCTTTTATACGCTCCTGCCAGCCGGATTCTCCATCGATAATGATATGATCATATTCTCTGCTGCCTGCAATATAGGCAATCAGGGACAACGTCTCCTGCTCTGTCATTTGCAGCAACTCGTTAAAATTCTCGGGTGGTTCAAATGTATCGGCCTTGATCTCTTCTGCGTATACTGCGTAATGGGAAGGTGGATGTACTGGCAACTCTTTCTGCTCTGCCGCCGCTTGCAGGTCATAGAGGAGGCGGGATAATCCATTTTCCTCCATCTGTTTGCGTTCCAGCCGCAACAATCTTGTACTATTAGCCGCCTCCAGATTCAGGTAAAATACCGATTGCCCTTTTAATCCCAGCTGTTTGGCCATATTCATCGCAGTGACAGACTTACCACTACCCGGCGCTGCCGAGTAGACTGAAGTGATTACGGTATATTGCCCTTCCTTCAGTGTCACACCCGGCGCTGACCGTCCTGTCATACTGCATAGCTGCTCCAGCAAGGTATGCAGTGGCTGATATTTCGCAAGGGTGATGCCTTCCGAATGATAATCGGCTTCTTCACTCAGCCTTGCCCAACGTGCCGTCTTAATATTGTCACTGTGCAGCCAGCGTTTCAGAAAAGTCTCTTCTGCCGCTACCAATCCGCGATGCTCTTCGCTATCCATGTAGATCATGAACATATCCACATCGGAAAAAGCTCTGATTCGCACTTTTGCCGCATATTCACTTTCCCGGACATACCTTAGCAACAGCTCAATGTACTGGCTGTCCTCCACACATAGTACGATCTGTACCGGAGCCATTGTCTTTCCCCCTTTTCCCAGGCAACAAAAAAAGCACCGTTTAAATAACGCACATGGGGTGCGTTACTTAAACGGTGCTTCCGTTGCAAGAACTAGATTTAACGATAGAATATCATATATTTTATAGGTCTGCAATACTATATAAATAAAAATGTACCATGTACAAAGAATTACTCTATTTCATTCCTGTATCTATAAGCCTATATTTTCGCTGCATATTCAACTCATATATTACATTAGCGTCACATTTGTTGCTGTTGCTGCAAAATCGGTTAAAGATTCAAAGAGCATAATATATCAAAGAAAAGGTGGAATGATCATGGATTTGAATCGAAAAAAACACTCCAGATGGGCGACACTCCTGCTGGCAGGAATGGTTAGCCTGTCTTTGTCTGCGCCTGCATCAGCTGCCGAGAAAGTACAGCCGCTGAGTAATCCTTCATGGACATCGCCTTCGCTGTTCACAGACAAGATGGATAACGCGCTCGCTGTACGTGCGACAGAGGTACATGCTGTACCTGCCAAGAAGCTCGCTTACGTACATACCCAGCAGGATATTCCCAATACTACAGGCAAGACAGAGAACAGCTGGTATCTGGATACCCTACAGGCTTATAGCACGGTAACCGGCAAATCGCAGTGGAGCTATGTACTGCATGAATCCGACGGTCCTTATACGCTTGCTACACAAATGGCGTATACGAGCTATGGAACGGTCTATGTGTATGCCGACTATTCGGATGGCACTCATAAGCTGCATTCCATTCATCCATCCGGCAAGGCCAACTGGGTCAAGGATCTTCCGGATGCCAGTTCCATTTCCCTGCTCAAAGATGGATCCCTGCTGGTAGCTTCAAAAGGGAAAGTCAATAATCAGGGAATTATCCGCTCCACACTCAGCCGCTATGACAATAACGGTAAACTGCTTAATCAACAGGCAATCCAAGGGTCTGTACTCAAAGCAGATGGCAACCGCATTATCGTAGCAGCCAGCAAATTGACCAAAAACCAGAACGGCTGGCAGGCGGTTCCAAATCCACGCATCGATGTCTATGGACTGGCATTGAAGCGCCTGTATCATTATCAATTCCCGTCCAATGTTAACGTATATGGCGATGGTAGCGATTCAATGTTTGTACTGAAAAATGGTACTGTACTGATTCGCACCAATATCGATCAGGTCGGCAACAAATTGTTTGCTTTTGATCCGAAAGGCAAACTGTTGTGGGGACGTCAAATCTCGGGTGGCTCCATTACCCAGTCTACAGGCACAGGTTATGTTACTTATGAGAATGGTAATGTAAAACTGTTTACTGTGGCTTCCGGTAAATCAGCAGCTTCCATGAACCTGGAAGGCGATGCAGCTGACTACACCTGGGTCAAGCCAACCAGCGACGGTAATCTGATAATTAATATGGATGATCGTACTTATATCCTGTATCCATCCAATCTGGCAGTGATACATGTATTTGATACCACCAAGCTGGGCTCTCCTATAGATTACATCGCTCATACCATTTATTCGGTTAACGAAGATACACTAACCAAATACCTTTTAAAATAATATAAAGGTATCACGATTTGTATAAGCTTTTTTCCTCTATTCCTATTAATAAAAATAAAAACCTGCGAAGTCATATACTGACTCTGCAGGTTTTTATTTTTGCTTGTCATTTATTATTTAGTTAAAATACTTATTTCCGTTTAAAGCCCAAACTATATACCATAGCAGTTCCGTCCAAGTTTACTCAATAAACCGCTCCCGGATCTCCGGTGTTGGCAGCATACATTGATCGGACTTGCCAAACCAGCGGTACCGATTACGCGCAATCAGATTATATACGCTATTACGCAGCATCTTTGGTACGACGATAAAAGCATACAGCAGCGGCCAAGCATAACGCAGACGACGGGCAATGCGCAGTGCAGCTGTAGAACGGGTATAGAATTGCCCTTTTTCAATCAGTACGAATGTATCCATTGTATCCGTACGCAGGCCACCTTTTTGCATCAGCTTCTGACCTACTTCCGATTGAATGGAAGCAAAGTGAAAGATTCCTTTCGGATCACGTTTGATAATGAACTTGGTAGCGCCCTGACAGAAATGACAAACACCATCTACCAGTACTATCGGATGTTCTCCCTGCAATAATTCTTCGATCTGAGCATCGGTTAATTCGGTCGGTTCTCCCGGACGGGATACCGGAGCATGTGCGGTTACCATATTATTCACTCTCCTTTTCGTTGATCGTTCAGTTATCTCTATTCTTATCTTTACCCCATATTGCCCTAAAGATAGCAAAAAAGCGCGAGAAGTTACTCCCCGCGCTCTGCATTATAAAAGTGTACGTTGTTCTTAGTTGGCCAAAGCTTCGTCAATCAGCTGACGATCTTTGATCTGCTGATCAATTTCACCAGCAAATGCATTAAAGCAGTTGCAGATAAAATCTTTACGGCATATCGGACATGGCTTGGTTAACAAGCGGTTAATATTGGTCATTTTCCATTCTGGAAAACGATTGTAGAACATACGACATTCTGTTCCATCGGCCAGTGTTGCTGTAAATTCGTACAAGCCTTCTTTTTCGTTAATACCGGCTTTTCTTAATGCCGTAATCGTCGGTCTATATGCCATTATCATCACCCGTTATCCTTTAAATTTCGTAGCGAATTACAAATCACCTATGACATCTTAAAGAATTTTGAGGTGTGTGTCAACTCCAATCGCCTGCGGGTTGGCTAAAATGGAGTCAAACAGCCTTTATTTCGCCAGGATAAGGTTCTAAATATGTCATTTCAAGGTGTCTGCGGCATCAGAATTGCAGAATGCTGCCATATTATCCTGTAAAGTCAAGAAGCATCTTCTAACGCCTGCTTATGTACATTTTACCCTTCTTTTCTATTTTTAATCGGTATTTATTCAATTCTTCCTTTTTGCAGCAACCGGATAGATAAGTTTTCCGTGCAGCAAAAAGGCAGACCCTATAAATGGATCTGCCTTTTCTTATTCCTATAATATGCTTGTCCCACGGATACAGCGGTTATTTATTGCATCATCTACAAAGGTTATCCAGCAAAAGCCGGTAATCTTGCAGCATGACATCGCTTGTTCCTTGTACAAGATTTTTTACGATTTAGACAATATTCAGTTCTACATCAATATTGCCGCGTGTTGCTTTGGAATACGGACAGAATTCATGCGCCTGTTTGGCAATATCCAGTGCTTCTTCTTTGGAAAGGCCTGGAATGCTTACATCCAGACGGACGGATAACTTGAATCCATCATCCGACGGATCTTTATCAATCATAACATTACTGGTAACTACAGTATCTGTTACGTTTACTTTCGCTTTGCGTGCTACATTAGCAAGGGCGCTCTGGTAACAGGCTCCATAACCTGCTGCAAACATTTCTTCCGGATTCGTCCCATTTCCACCGCCACCACCAAGCTCTTTGGGCATGACCAGACTAACATCCAGTGCACCTGTACTTGATTCGACCTTACCTTGACGTCCACCATGAACTTTTGCAGTTGCTGTATAAAGTGCCATTATTATTCAGCTCCTTGTCTAATTTTGTTTTGAACCAACACTATATTTGTAAAGCACTATCCCGAAAATGAAACTTAATTTCGACAAATTGTTTTTATAGCAAAAATTGACTATACTCAATTAATTTTTTAAAATTAAATTGTTACCCCATCCTGAAAGGAGCGTTATACGAATGAGTATTTATTCTTACACTGCTGTCTCTATGCGCGGCGAAGAAGTTCCTTTGGAGCAATACAAAGGCAAAACGCTGTTGATTGTGAATACCGCCAGTAAATGCGGACTAACGCCACAGTTCACTGGTCTGCAAGAGCTATATAATAAATTCAAAGATCAAAATTTTGAGATTCTCGGCTTCCCCAGCAATCAGTTTGCTAATCAAGACCCTGGCAGTGACGAGGAAATCTCGGAATTCTGTCAGCTCAACTATGGTGTGACCTTCCCAATGTTCCAGAAGATCGATGTCAATGGAGCTTCAGCGCATCCTCTTTTCCAATACTTGAGCGAACAAGCACCAGGCATACTTGGTTCCAAAGCGATCAAATGGAACTTTACCAAATTCCTGATTGATGCTGACGGCAATCCGATCAAACGTTACGCGCCCAAAACAACGCCTGATAAAATAGAAGCAGATATCCAGAAACAGCTCCACTGATTAGTTGATTACCTTATTTCGATTTACTACACTTATTTATCTTATTCCGGAAGAATCCTGGTTATATTAATATACACAAAAAAAACGCTGTCAGCGATAAGCCAACAGCGTTTTTCTGATTATCTAATAAATCATAGAGGAACGATTGAGGTGAAGTTACCGTAACTTCATCGTTCACTTGTTAAGATTTCCTGAGCTTAGTCTTGCTTAATGCGGTCGAGAGGACTCGAACCTCCACGGGTATACACCCACTACCCCCTCAAGATAGCGTGTCTGCCATTCCACCACGACCGCACAATATTGCAGAAAACATAACAACTGTATCAGTCTACCATTATTTGGGGTAGTTGTAAACCCTTAAATTTTCTTAAGGATCATCCTGATAGAGAACTTACATCGAATCATAGCTTTGAAAAGAGCCCTGCATGACTGCGGACTCTTTGATTCTAAATAAGCACGTATTCTATTTATCAAAATATACGGTTCATTTTGAGTGAATTAAGTATTGTCATTTATTCTTCCTGCTGTTTTGATTTACGATATGCTGTAAATTCGATGTATTCTTTGATAAATTCTTTCTCATTTTCGTTCAATACATCTTCCTGGCAATTCAATTGCCCCATAAGCTCAAAAAAATAAGGACTGCTTTGTTCTTTGATCATTTCAGCCTGGCGTTCCTTACCAATCAGAAGCCAGTCCAGACTCACATCAAAGTAAGCAGCGATTTCGATCAACTTATGGGTACCCGGCGTAGATTTACCCCTTTTCCAGTCTCCAAAGTTACCTGTACTGATTTTGAGTTGTTCGCAAAATGACTTTTTGGTAATTCCCTTGTTTTTGATCAGTAATTCGATACGTTCATAAATAGATTGAGGCTGCATATAGTTCCACTCCCGACCTTGTCATCTAACAACACTTATATAAGTATTTAATTGTTGATTAAAAACGTATTTAAGTATATACTAACTTTAACGACATTTTTTTACTTCTTTTCCTGAATCATTATACCATAGGCTTTAAGTCAGAAGCCTCTACGTACCGGTTGGACGGTAAGGTAGGTTACTTTTTTAAGCAAGGGGTGATATTGTTGAACCGCAAGCAGCCCGTTACCTCTTTTGGCTGGGCAATTAAGCAGCGGCTGGCGGAATTGCAGATGGATCAAAAGACGTTTTGTGAGTGTTATGGGATACCACCGTCACGTTTATCCAATTTGATTAACGGTACACGCAAAGCTGCACGCTATCGCAAACAAGTCGCCGAGCTGCTAGACATTACCGAATATTATCACTGATCGGCATGCAACATACATACAAGCTATACTGTTTGAAGCGGTATAACAGTTGGCAGCACCACGTATTCCTCTATGTATTGCCTATTACCATGTTCTGTCATTCAGTGAGACCATTAGCAACAGCTCAGCACAAGAAGGATAAATATAATTATGAATTATAATATAGTATGCTTTGCTTCTGAATTCAATAACCATATTCATCCAGACTTCATTTAACTACAATTTATCACAAATAAAGAGTCCCTGTTATCTTAACATAACAGGGACTCTTTATTATATTACATATGCGGTCGAGAGGACTCGAACCTCCACGGGTATACACCCACTACCCCCTCAAGATAGCGTGTCTGCCATTCCACCACGACCGCACAGACAAAATATAAATGGTGAGCCATGAAGGACTCGAACCTTCGACACCCTGATTAAAAGTCAGGTGCTCTACCAACTGAGCTAATGGCTCTTACTATAAAAGAGGATGACCCGTAGGGGATTCGAACCCCTGTTACCTCCGTGAAAGGGAGGTGTCTTAACCCCTTGACCAACGGGCCTTAATTTCTTAACAACAAAAATGAGTATACCAATTCTAAAGTTAGATTGCAAGCATTTTTTGAAAATAAATTTTGAATGAATACTCTACCATTCAAATAAGTATTTTACTTGTAATAACGATTATTAATACTTATAATTACTTATATAAACTTATCTACAGGCAGATTTTGGCTTATATATGCTATTTCGCTCAATAGCCTCCTCTTCATTTATCCACTTCCGAGTAAGGAGACTCTACACATGTATCAAGAAGAACGTATGCTTCATATCCTTAAATACCTTGACACTCATCAGCGCATCAATATCGAAGAAATCTGTAGTCTTTTTAATGTGTCACGTGATACAGCACGAAGAGATCTCGTTCGTCTGGAAGAGCAAAATTCCATTATTCGAACACGGGGCGGTGCGTTGCTATCTACTGCCAAGTTGACCATCCCCAGCTATAATGACCGTCTAAATACAGTCTCTTCCGAAAAAAAACAGATTGGTCAGCTCGCAGCTACACTGATTCGGGATGGCGAGCGAATTATTCTGGATTCTTCTACTACTGTACAAGCCTGCGCCGAGTTTGTTGAAGCTACACGCTGCACAGTAATTACCAATTCTATCAATCAGGCAGACATCCTATCGGATAAAGAAGACATGATTATCCATCTGCTTGGTGGACAGCTACAAACACAGCACCGCTATGTATATGGATCTGGAGCCATTGAGACCCTTTCCCACTACTTTGCAGAGCGAGCATTTATCGGAGTTGGCAGTATTTCCGCCAAAGGATTAACTTCTCTGACTGTAGAAGAAGGCCGAATCAAGCATAAGATGATGCAGCAGGCTGAAATGGTGGTTATTCTGGCCGATCATTCCAAGTTCGGACGGGAATTATTTTATAAATTTGCTGATTTGTCGGAAATTGATCTGATTATTACAGACCAGGCACCTAATACCGAAATGACAGAACTGCTAAAACAGCATGAAGTTGAACTGTGGATTGCCGGTCACCCCCAACCCAAGGAGCTGAGTATATGAGTATCAAATTGATTGCAATTGATCTGGATGGAACATTATTAAGCGGACATAGTTATATAAATGAAGTAAATGCTGCCGCAATCCGTGCTGCCCAGCAGGAAGGAATCATTGTCAGTATCGCTACCGGACGCGCTCATCACAATGTACGTGAGATTCTTCAGCCTACCGGGCTGGTTACTCCAGTAATCTCTTCTAACGGCTCTGTCATACATGATGAGGAGGCTGTACACCTCTATTCCCTTCCTCTGGAACGTCAGCAGGCCATGGAAGTACTGGAATGGCTAGAGAACGGTGAGTATTACTATCAGGCGCACACCAGCAAAGGAATCTATACGATTAGCAATGGTCATCAGCGTCTCGCGGTAGAAGTGGATCGGCTGCTCAGTACCAATCCCGATCCGACCCTGATCAAAATGCTGGAAGCGATGCAATCTCATGGTGCCAAAGTACAAATGGTTCGTGTATCTACCTACCATGATATTCCGGATACAGCAGATTTCTATAATATACTGGCTCTCTCCCTTGATCCAGACAAGCTGGAAGCGGGTCGGCTCCATTTTGCAGAGCGTGATGATATGACCATGGTCGTCTCCGGCAGTCATAATTTCGAGTTGGAGCACAAAGAAGCTTCCAAAGGAAATGCTCTCAAACATCTGGCTGCACATTATGGTATTCCTATGGAACAGACAATGGCGATTGGCGATAATTTTAATGATGTTTCCATGATCACCATGGCCGGCAAAGGTGTCGCAATGGGAAATGCCGAACCCGAAGTACAAGCGATTGCCGATGAAGTTACCCGTACCAATGAAGAAGATGGTGTTGCTCATGCCATTTACCGGGCACTGGGAATGAATGTGCCTTTGTAAACTGTTCATTCTTTTAACCTGGATATGTATTTTATATTGATAAAAAAAGACTCCTGCTGCTGCAGAAAGAGTCTTTTTTTGTTTTCATTAAATCTTAAAAATCTAACCGTATATCCAAAAGTATAGGAAGCAAGATTCTATGACTGAGTATATTTTTTGGTTATACATTATTGTATTTTTCAAATTTTCATAGGGTCGATCTATATCTTCAACCGGCTAATATAAAAAAAGAGCCAGCATATGCTGACTCTTTTAATAGCTAATATGTATACCACACTAAAAATCATATGGCGGAGAGAGAGGGATTCGAACCCTCGCACCGCTGACGCAGTCTAACCCCTTAGCAGAGGGTCCCCTTATAGCCACTTGGGTATCTCTCCAAGAAATGGCTCCCCGAACAGGACTCGAACCTGTGACAACTCGATTAACAGTCGAGTGCTCTACCAACTGAGCTATCAGGGAACAATATTGAATACAAAAATTAATTTACCATGATTCCCGAGGTAAGTCAAGCACTTCCAACTTCAATTTTCCTCCGCATTTGCCACATCGGTAGCGATCGGGATTCATCCGTCTTTTACGTAAATATTGAGTAGTACATTCCCGGCAGACCAGCCGATAACGATATAATTCTTTTCGTTTGATCCCCATCATTTCAGGAGGAATCTGACAGTAACGTCCTCCGCCTACTCGGCGCAACCAGTACTTAAACTCCGGATCACGATGCTGGTATCCGAGTCCCTGTATGTGCAGATGGTAATGACACAGCTCATGCTTGATGATTTTCTCTACTTCGTCCCTGCCAAAGGCCTGGAGCTGATGCGGATTGATCTCGATATGATGACTTTTCAAAAAGTAGCGCCCTCCGGTTGTACGCAATCTGGCATTAAATACTGCCTGATGCAAAAAAGGACGTTCAAAATGCTGCAGTGACAACTGTTCCACCCAGACCTGTAGTTCGTCGTTCGTCATGAATCCCGGTATACTCCTTTGTGTTGTGGTTGTTGCTGATTGCTCGTATGCTTCTGGATAGCAGCAGGTTGATATTGCTGCAGTCTTCTCTTGAATTTTAACTTTGTTATGCGATACACTTCAAGTACTTGTTCTGATTTTTACAATTTTACATACCGCATACCGGAATGGTCTACGTCCAGTCTGCGGATATTTTATTCCAAGGGAGAATATTGAATGACAACAACCGATATGCGCTACGTTATTTTACAGCATCAGGATCAACTGCAGTATGTAGAAATGCCTGCCGAGTATGCTTACCAGCTCAGCGCACTTAATTTACGACTGCATAAGGAAATCAGCAAGCTCACGGCCGATCATGTCCCGTCCCTGCCCCGTGCTGTAGCAGAATGTGATCATCTGGAATTGCTTCGTCCGGAAGCCTCCTTGCTGAATGGCTTGACGTATATTAATGAGTTGGAACAATCTTTTGCGGTCCTCCAGGAAGACCAGTACCCGTTAATCTCCCTGCTGACCGAGATTCGCGCCCTGCAGGCACAATTGGAGCAGTGGTATGAAGAATACGAGGAAGCGCAGCTGTAATCAGACCTTTACGTCTGATGCACTCGCCCTATAGGTTCTAAATGGAATATGATCTATGGTTCTATCAAAAAAGGCAGTATGCGTATTATCGCATACTGCCTTTTTATTATGAATATCTGTTGAATCCGTATTGGATCTGCAGAGCAGGTATGGATCATACAATTGCTGCAATTTCTGCACATCTGTAATTCATCTTTAACTCTACAAAATAGATCATCATTCGCTTGCTTGATATTTACTGAGCACTTGCCTGATTAGCAGATGATGGACGCATGGTCAGACCCACTCTGCCTTTTTTGACATCTACATTCATTACCCAGACGGTAACATTGTCACCAACCGATACGACATCCATAGGATGTTTGACAAACTGCTCACTCAGTTGGGAAATATGCACGAGCCCGTCATTTTTGATACCGATGTCTACAAAAGCACCAAAGTCGATAACGTTACGAACGGTACCCTGCAGCTCCATACCAGGTGTCAGGTCTTCGATCTTGAGTACATCGGTACGGAAAATTGGCAGTGGCAGTTCATCACGCGGATCGCGGCCTGGGCGCTGTAGACTATCCATAATATCGCGCAGGGTCGGCACACCGATCTCCAAAGACGCAGCTGCCTCCTCCATATTCACATTGGCGAGTGCAGCTACTGCTTCGGGACTGCCCAGCTGTTCAGGCTTGATATTCAGTGATTTGAGCAGTTTGTTCGTTGCATCGTAAGACTCCGGGTGAATACCAGTGTAATCAAGTGGGTTCTCTCCACCTTTGATTCGCAGGAAGCCTACGCACTGCTGCAATGTTTTGGCACCAAGACGAGGTACTTTTTGCAGTTGCTTGCGGCTCATGAAGCGACCGTTTTCTTCGCGGTATTTTACAATATTCTTGGCAATGGTTGCATTAACACCAGCAACATAGGACAGCAGCGATGGCGATGCCGTATTCACATCTACACCTACATGGTTAACCGCCGATTCGACGACGCCTTTGAGGCTGGTTTCCAGATGCTTCTGGGATACATCATGCTGGTACTGACCTACACCGATCGCTTTTGGATCAATTTTGACCAGTTCCGCCAATGGATCCTGTATACGGCGTGCGATAGAAGCAGCGCTACGCTGTGCTACATCCAGATCCGGGAACTCTTCCTGGGCAAGCTTGGAAGCAGAATATACACTTGCTCCGGCTTCACTGACAATCAGATAAGCCAGTTTGCGGTCTTCGATCTCCTGAATTAATTCGGCAATAAACTGCTCGGTCTCCCGGGAAGCTGTACCATTACCGATTACAATCAGTTCAATATGATGCTCATCGATCATACGGCGAATGGTCTCGGCTGCTTCACGTTTTTTGTTAACAGGCGGTGTCGGATAGGTAACCGCTACTTCCAGCAGCTTGCCTGTCTCATCTACCGCAGCCAGCTTGCAGCCTGTACGATAAGCCGGATCGACACCGAGTACACGTGTTTCCTTGATTGGAGCCTGCAGCAGCAGATTGCGCAGATTACCGGCAAAAATAGAAATCGCCTGGTTATCACCTTTTTCCGTCAGTTCTGCCCGCACTTCACGCTCAATAGAAGGAGCAATCAGACGCTTGTAGGCATCTTCAATTACAGTACCGAGAATATCTTGTACTGCAGAAGTTCCCTTGATCAATTGCTTATCCATATAACGGTATACCGGCTCCGGTGCCACTTCCAGCTGCACTTTGAGGATATTTTCCCGCTCGCCACGGTTAATCGCCAGAATACGATGCGGAGGCATCTTTTTGGCGAGTTCGCGGTAGCTATAGTACATTTCGTATACGGATTCTTCGTCCGCCTTTTTGGCTTCGGTCACGAGCATACCATGATCCAGGGTGTAGCGTCTGATCCATGTACGAAGCGAAGCATCGTCCGAGATATTCTCGGCCAGGATATCCATAGCTCCCTGCAGCGCCTGAGAAGCGTCTTCCACGCCTTTCTCTGCATCAATATAGCGAGCTGCCTCTACCAGCGCTTCGGGCTGCTTGGGCTGGCTCATAATCCACTCTGCCAGCGGCTCCAGACCTTTTTCCTTGGCTACACTCGCGCGTGTTTTGCGCTTTTGGCGATAGGGACGGTACAAATCTTCCACTTCCTGCAGCTTGGCTGCATTCTGAATGGATGCTGCCAGTTCGCTGGTCAGCTTGTCCTGCTCGCTGATAATACGTAATACTTCATCCTTGCGATCCTGCAGATTGCGAAGATACTGGTGACGTTCTTCAATATCACGCAGCTGGTTCTCATCCAGCTCTCCAGTCATTTCCTTACGGTAACGGGCAATAAAAGGAATTGTATTTCCTTCTGCCAATAGATCAATGGTTGTGCGAATTTGTTTGAGTGAAATTTGCAGTTCTCCGGCAATTTGCTTAACGATCCGTTCGCGGATCTGCTGCTCACTGGCTTTCGCCTGTTCTTCGGTAATCGATTTCTGTTCAGCCAATCTTATCCCTCTTTCCGCTCTTCCCGCAGGAAGAATCCTGTCATCGTACATATATTATCTCAGACAATAAGCCTGATTTCCACCTGGTATCACGAAGTAAAAGGGCCTAAACATGCAAAAAACCCGGTGCATTCACCGGGTCCCCTTGCTCACCACAAGCCTAGAAATCTACCAGGCCCAGGCTAATCTGGAGCGAGTCATGCACACGACGCATGGTCTCTTCATCCAGATGTGTGATTTTGTCAGTTAAACGCTGCTTGTCAATGGTACGAATCTGCTCTAATAAAATGACGGAATCCCTGTCAAACCCGTGGGACTTAGCGTCAATTTCCACGTGCGTCGGCAATTTGGCCTTCTGGATCTGTGCCGTAATTGCCGCCACAATGACCGTCGGACTGAAGCGATTACCAATGTCGTTCTGGATTACCAAAACCGGCCTTACGCCACCCTGTTCGGAACCGACGACGGGCGATAAATCTGCAAAAAATACATCGCCGCGCTTTACGATCAATGTCTACACCCCGCTAACTAAGCGGTCCAGAGTGATATCCGCCTCTTCCTCCGCATAAAAAGCTTCACAAGCGATTCTGAGATTAATCTTGGCCATTTCCATGTATCCACGTTGCATTGCCTCGCGGACATGCCGCTTTTTGCGCTCGGTAAGATACCCTTTCATGGCTTTTCTGATTAACTCGTTACGGTCGGAATTCTCCAAAGCTGCGATCCCATCCATCTCCTGCAAAAGCTGATCCGGTAAATGGACCATAATCCCTTGCACATTTTGCATGTTGTCCAACTGTCCAGCACCCCCAAAACCTTTTCCAGCCATACCCCTTAGCTGATTTTACGGCATTATTACATACGCGAATCCAAGTTTCTGGTCTGCGCCACACGCACATTGCGTGAGGCAACTTTGCTGCCATCATTATAAACCACAATATGGGCGCGCGTACAGACTTTTCATCACAATATGTAAGATTCGCCTCAAAATTCCGGTTTCCTTCTGCTTGAATAGTAATTTTTTACGTATTAAGCAAAGGATTCCAGCGGCTCAGGATATTACCATTTTGGTAATAGACACGTGGTACTCTGGATGCAAGCATGCAAATGATTTCATAATTGATGGTTCCCAGCGCCGAAGCAAGATCGTCAGCAGTAATCATTTGTTCCTGCTGGCGACCGATTAGGACAACCTCTTCGCCGATTTGGATTTCTTCTGCGTTCTCCGCAAAAGATTTGAGTGATACCATGCACTGATCCATACAGATTGTTCCAATCACGGGGACACGATGACCGCGAATCAGCACCTGTGCTTTTCCGCTTAACATACGCGAATATCCATCTGCATAACCTACCGGAAGAGTAGCTACTCTTTCATGATCACCCGTAAAATAATGGGTACCATAGCTAACTCCCGATCCGGCAGGCAGTGTCTTCAAATAGGATACAGCGGTTTTGACGGTCATAACCGGTGTCAGGTCTATCACCTGCTTGTTCACTTCAGTCGAAGGATACAGCCCATACAGTGCAATACCAACCCGAATCATCTGTGGCGACAACTCGGGAGTATCAATAGCAGCGGCACTGTTCCCCGTATGTATAATAGGGATAGTATAACCCAGTCTCCGCAGTTCCCGGTCCACCTGTTGGAACCTCTCATATTGCATCAGTGTATAACTTTTGTCGTGCTCATCCGCCTTGGCAAAATGGGTGAACATACCTTCTATTTCCAGAATGGGCACCTGAAATGCTTTTACAATAAATTCAGGAGCATTTTCCGGAAAAAGTCCCAGTCTTCCCATTCCACTATCAATTTTGATATGAGCTTTGAGTTTGCGTCCGGAAGGATCTATTGGCAATTGGGCAATTGCCTCAAGCACTTCTTCCGTAAATACATTTAAAGTAACGTCGTATTCATAAGCCGCTTCCACCGCTTCCGGACCGGTATAACCCAGTACAAGAATGGGCAGATGCACACCATGCTGACGCAGCTCAATCGCTTCATCCAAAAACGCAACACTCAGGTAATCCGCGCCAAGTCTCTCCAGTTCCCGGGATACTTCGACTGCTCCATGTCCATAAGCGTTCGCTTTTACACATAATAGCAGCTTTGTAGCATCCGGCAAATTGTGACGGAAAGCCTCATAATTGGCACGCAGCGCATCTAGGTTAATTTCAGCTCTTGTTGGTCGATATTGCTGTTGCAATTACAGTCACCTTCTATCCGTTTTTGCCCATATAGGCAATACACCTATGTTAATGCGGAAGCCGGATAACTGTCAATTATACCTGAGTGAAAAAAGTGCGGATGATTTCCTGCTTTGATGCGATTTATAAGGTAAAAGAAAGTCTCCTCACGAAATAGAAATTCCAGTGCCCGGAAATTCGTTTTTCGAAGGCCAATCATGAATCCCGTCCCGCAGTCGGTTTTCTGCAGAACCTGCTGGATAAGTCTATACAAAAATGAACCTGAGTGCGCTTTGACTGCTGCATTCATCGGTTCATCCATGTTTTATTACTTACCCGCTTCTTTAAAAATAGAAGCGTGATTTTTGCAGAATTGAAATTTTATGAACACACCTCACCCGTATACAGAAAAAAACTGCAAGATGGTGCTGTACTTACTAAATAATTGCGAATTCTCTTTTTCTCATATATCGGCAGGTTTCTACAAGTTCTGATACTTCAACAGACAGCAAAGGCAATCAAAAACCGGAAAGATCGGGGAAAGATCTTTCCGGTAATGTAGATGATAGGATTGCCGGTCAGGATACGGCCTGACAGTTCTTGCCGCCTTTGTTTTTCTCCCGTTCCTTCATCTGACAGGAAGAACATACTCCCTGAAAATCCAAGCGATGATCGGTTACGGTAAATCCAAACTCGCGTTCTACCCGTTTTTCCAATGAAACGAGCCAGTCTTCCATAATTTCTTCCACATTGCCGCATTGCGTACAGATCAAATGATGATGCAAATGGGGACTGTTGGCTGCCCGCAAATCAAATCGCGCTGCTCCATCTCCAAAATTAACCTTTTGTACGATCTGCAATTCATTCAATAGGTCAAGCACTCGATAAACAGTAGCCATACCGATCTCCGGGAATCTTTCCTTTACCAGCAAAAAGACTTCTTCTGCACTCAGATGATCTTTTTCATGTTCCAGCAGTACCCGGATTGTTGTCTCACGCTGTGGAGTCAGCTTATAGCCTTTAGACTTCAGACGCTCTTTGATTCTGTCCACCTGTTCCGTCAGCATCATAATGTCATTCACACCTTCCGGTTTATTTTGCAATTTTCATTTTCGTCTTCGATTCAATTATTCAGTCGTTGGTCGAGTGTTATCGTTATCCAGTCATATACGTTTGAGAAATATGTGTTCGCGGGCAACCACTGTTTGGTGTTTTTCCGCTCCTGTATTTATTATCATTCACAAGCATAATACGAAGCATTAACTTCATCTATATCTTCACGCACACTGCTTACACTAATTTACGATAAATTCATTATATCATATTTATACTTAGAATAATTATAATTCTATAATAACTAAAAGAATAATACCTTGTAAATAGAAGCAGCAAAAAATCTGGATTAATAAAGCTGAGTGCTTGTCTGAGTATTTATATGTAATTATATATATTATGTTTACAAGCAGCTGAAGATTTTCACAATCGGACTTAATCTTATATCTTCTTTTTATAATAGGAAGCATCGTAAAAGTTATTCTTGTCTCAGGAATACGGCCCTTTTTTGTATGCAATAGTACAAATATGAGGCTGTATTTATTTCCATATTTCAATAACCTACTTTTGATAACAAAAAGTTTTGTAGCTAAATCCATGCTATGATCCACTCTTTATAACTTGTACGTTCCATAGTGCTTTTAAGGAATGAAGATGATAAGCTTGTACATACAATGCTATTCAAAATTTTATAAAGGTAAATAATAATATAGTTAATTTAAGTTCTATATTCTTTTAAAAGAAGGGATATAGGAAAAACAATGAATACGGTTACATATTATCCCGAAAAACCCTTACGCGCTTTTGTTTTCTCAATGTACATATAATAATAAGGAATTACTTTTCTATTTCATTAATGTTAATAAAAACATTAATTATTAATATTAATGTTGACCGATTAAGAAATGTATGCTACATTCGGATTGTAAATTTATTCAATAAAAGCCCAAAAAAAGCGCTATTACATCGAAGACATAAACATGCATGTCAGGAAAGGATGAAGCACGTTGTCACACTCTAATCTGAAAGCCAAAATGATCGTTGATAAGGCATTCCGGATTGCTGAAGTGGATAAAAGAATTTACGGTTCTTTTATAGAGCATCTGGGCAGAGCAGTATATGGCGGTATTTATGATCCTTCTCATTCGTCTGCTGATGAAAACGGTTTCCGCAGCGACGTCAAAGAATTGATCCAGGAGCTGCAGGTTCCTATTATCCGTTATCCAGGGGGCAATTTTGTATCCGGTTACAATTGGGAAGATGGTGTTGGCCCTGTAGAAGATCGGCCAAAACGTCTGGAATTGGCCTGGCGTACCGTCGAACCAAACTATGTCGGTACAAATGAATTCATGAAGTGGGCCAAGCAAGCCGGCTCTGAAGTCATGATGGCTGTAAACCTTGGTACGCGCGGTATTGATGCGGCTCGTAACCTGGTTGAATATTGTAACCATTCGGGCGGTTCCTATTATAGCGATCTGCGCAAGCAGCATGGTTATGCAGATCCATACGCTATCAAAACCTGGTGCCTGGGCAATGAAATGGATGGTCCTTGGCAAATTGGTCACAAGACTGCAGAAGAGTACGGCAAATTGGCACTCGAAACAGCCAAAGCCATGCGTCAAGTCGATTCTTCTATCGAACTTGTAGCTTGCGGAAGCTCCAATACAGCAATGCCTACATTCCCTCAGTGGGAAGCCACCACTCTCGATCATACTTATGAAGCAGTAGATTATATCTCGCTTCACCAATATTATGGCAACCAGGAGAATAATCCTGCCAACTACCTGGCAAGATCAATGGATATGGATCATTTTATCCATACAATTATCTCTACCTGTGATTTTGTCAAAGCCAAAAAACGCAGCAAAAAAACAATGTACTTAAGCTTTGATGAGTGGAATGTATGGTATCACTCCAATGAAGCAGACAGTAAAATGGATCCTTGGAGTATCGCTCCTCCACAATTGGAAGACGTATACAACTTTGAAGATGCCCTGCTGGTCGGCAGTATGCTGCTAACCTTCCTGCGCCGCGCAGACCGTGTAAAAATGGCTTGCCTCGCACAGCTGGTCAACGTTATCGCTCCAATCATGACCGAAGATGGCGGACGGGTATGGAAGCAGACGATCTTCTATCCTTATATGCATGCTTCTGTCTACGGACGCGGTGTTTCCTTGAAACCTGTAGTCGATTCACCGGTATATGATGCCACTGATTATACAGATGTTCCTTATCTGGACAGTGCAGTTGTATATGATGAAGAGAACGAACACCTGACGATCTTCGCGCTGAATCGCCACCTGACTGATTCACTGGATCTGAACTGTGATGTACGCTCCTTTGAAGGCTATCGTATCGAGGAACATATTGTTCTGGAGAATGATAATCTCAAGGCAGTGAATACAGCAGATAATGAACAGGTTGCTCCACATAATGGTGGTCAATCCCAGCTGGATGACGGTATTCTGACTGCCCGTCTGGCGAAGACGTCCTGGAATGTGATCCGACTCCGCAAAGCCTGAGCTGCTCATCCTTTCCTTTTATGAATACGTTACCATCCACTAAATTGTGAATGGTAACGAGCTTTACCCATGTACAGGTTCGAATTTTATGAGGAGGTCATTCCATGTTTGGTAAAAAAAGCTGGTTAATCGTATTAGCTTCTGTAATGATGTTATCTCTTGTACTCGCAGGTTGCGGTGGTAAAGGATCCTCGGACCCGAATCAACTGACATTTATGTTCCGCGGCGGCCCGGATGAACTCAAAGCTTATACAGCAGTTGTAAAGCAATTTGAACAGGATAATCCAGGTATCAAAGTCAAAGCGATCCAGACGAATCCCGACCAATATGCTGCCAAGTTGCAAGCTGCAATTACCGGTAACAGCGTACCGGATGTATTTTTCTACAACCCTGCTGATCTGAAAGCTTACACTAACAACAACATCTTGCTCGATATCACTAAATACATCGAGAACAAACCCGATGTAGATCTGAAAAATATGTGGCCACAAGGTGTGGATATGTATCGTTATGACGGTACCGAAGTAGGCAAAGGTGCCCTGTATGGTCTGCCAAAAGATCTGGGTCCATTCGCACTCGGATACAACAAAACCATGTTCGAAAAAGCAGGCATCCCGCTGCCGGACAAAGACAAACCTTACACTTGGGATGAGTTTATCAAAGTTAACCAGCAGCTCACCAAAGATACAGATGGTGATGGCAAACTGGATCAATTCGGTACCGGTCTGAATGCAGAATGGACATTGCAACCATTCGTATGGAGTAATGGTGCTGACTGGCTGGATAAAACACATACCAAAGTAACCATCGATGATCCTAAATTTATTGAAGCATTGCAGTTCTTTGTAGATATGCAGAACAAATACAAAATCACTCCTGCTATCGAACAAGCACAAACACTGGATACGTACCAACGCTGGATGAGAGGCGAACTGGCCTTCTTCCCTGTCGCTCCATGGGATCTGAGTACTTTCAAACGCGAACTGAAATTTGATTATGATGTTATTCCATTCCCTGCCGGATCTACTGGCAAACCTTCTTCATGGGTAGGCAGTCTGGGTATCGGTGTATCCAACAAAACAGCCAATCCGGAACTTGCAGCCAAACTGGTAACGTATCTGTCTGCTTCACCAAGCGGACAAAAATCTCTGGTTGAAGCCGGCGTACAAATTCCTAACCTTCAAGATATGGCGAAGAAATGGGCAGCTGATTCTTCCAACCCTCCTGCCAACAAAGAAGAGTATCTGCAAATCGTGAACGACTACGGCAGACCACTGCCAGGTCAATACACGTACAATGCTGAATGGTATGCACTATTCTTTACAGACCTGCAACCTGTACTTGACGGCAAAATTGCAGTTGCTGATTTTGTAAAACAGGAACAACCAAAAATGCAGGCTATGCTCGATCAAGCTGTAGCTGCCGAGAACAAAGCTAAAGAAAGCAAAAAAAGCAAATAATATCCTCCATCCTACTGCAGAATGGAATCAGTAAGAACGTTATGTAATAACAGCGAAAATGATGTTAGTGTTCTCAGGCTCTTTCCGAGAGGCTAACATCATTTTCATTACTGTACTGTAGCAATGCTGCAATACCTATTTAGAAACATAGGGGTGAACTTATGAAAGCAACTTCTGATATTTACCAGGAAGGAAATGCGAGCATGGTTAAAAAGAGATCCAATCTGTATCGTAAAGAGAAAATTTATGGCTTCCTGTTCATTTTACCGCCAGTCATTGGCTTTTTGCTGTTTACGCTTTATCCGGCTCTTTATTCGGTATACGGCTCTTTTACCGACTGGAATGGACTTGGTCAGATGAACTTTATCGGTCTGGACAACTATAAGACATTGTTTACAGACAACTTCTTCTACACATCCATGTACAATACATTTTTCCTGATGATCGGTATTCCTATCGGGCTTCTGCTATCTCTGTTGCTCGCATTGGGACTTAACCGTAAAATTCCGGGCACAACTGCTTTCCGTGTTATCTATTATGTTCCGGTTATCTCTTCACTCGCTGCGATCTCTATCCTGTGGCAATGGGCATATAATGGTGACTACGGTCTCGTCAACCAGTTCCTCGGCCTGTTCGGTATCAAAGGTCCTAACTGGCTGGCTAATACAGCTACCGTTAAACCAGCAATCATCCTGATGACAATCTGGAAAGGCCTTGGTTTCTCCATGCTGCTGTACCTGGCTGCCCTGCAAAGTGTATCCCGTACGTACTATGAAGCGGCTGAACTGGATGGTGCCAGTGGTTTCAGCATGTTCCGTCACATTACCTGGCCGATGGTCAAGCCGGTAACTTTCTTCCTGGTTGTTACCAACATCATTGGTGGTTCCCAGATCTTTACGGAAATCAATATCATGACACCTACAGGCGGACCGGAGTACTCTTCCGCTACAGTCGTATTCTACATCTGGCAAAAAGCATTTGAGAATCTGCAAATGGGTTATGCCTCCGCGATGGCCGTTATTCTGGGATTGTTCATTTTCATTGTTACTCTGATTCAGTTCAAGATGAATGAGCGTTCCTCATTCGATATGGATTGATCACGATAGAGAAGGAGTGAGTTAAGAGATGGTATACAGCAAGCAGCAAAAAATGACCAATGCGATTATTTTCATTATTTTATGTATAGGTGCGGTATTTATGATTCTGCCGCTGCTCTGGATGATCTCCACATCGTTCAAAAACCGTGAAGCGGTATTCGCCCTTCCACCAGAATGGATTCCAAAAGACTTCCAATTTGCCAAATATGTTGAGATCTGGACTGCCGGACCGCTCATGAGCGGTATTATCAACAGTCTGATCGTAGCCATCACAGTAACTGTGATCGGTACGCTGACTTCCAGTCTGGCCGCTTTTGCTTTTGCCAAAATGCGTTTTCCTATGAAAAACCAGATCTTCCTGCTGCTGCTGTCATCGATGATGATTCCCTATCCAGCAGTTATGATTTCCCAGTTCATTATGTTCTCGGGATGGGAATGGGTAGATACCCTGCTGCCGCTGATCGTACCGGGTCTATTCGGTAACGTAGTTATGATCTTCTTCCTGCGTCAGTATCTGTACAGTATTCCAAACGCGATTATTGAAGCAGCCAAAATCGATGGTACTTCCTACTTTGGTATTTATGCACGTATCATCGTACCGCTGATCAAACCAGCGATTGCTGCGCAGCTGATCCTGTGGTTTATGGGAATCTGGAATGATTACCTGCCTCCAATCCTGTATCTGAACTCTCCGGAAATTCAGACTCTGCAGCTCGTTATCGCAAACTTCAATGCCAGCTACGCTATTCAAAGTGATTATCCGCTGATTATGGCTGCATCTGTTGTATCCTTGCTGCCTATCCTGATCATCTTCCTGATCTTCCAGCGTCAAATCATTGAATCCGTAGCGATCTCCGGGGTGAAAGGATGAGTATTCTATTCCCTACCTCTCCTCCGGAAGACAAGCTCTACGATACAACCATTCTGGATGACGAATCCAAATGGACCATAAACAACGCCCATGATCCGGGTATCCTCAAAACGGATCAGGGTTACTACATCTATTCTACCGACGTCCGTATGGGCGGCGAGCTGACTCCAGGCATCATGGTACGCCGTTCCCAGGATTTGATTCACTGGGAATGGGTCGGCTACGCCCTTCCGGGCATTCCGGAAATTGCTACCGAATGGTCGCAGGCGATTAATCTATGGGCACCCGATGTCGTGAAAGTCGGCGACAAATACCGGATGTATTACTCGGCTTCGACATTTGGTAGTACACGTTCGATGATTGGACTGATGGAGAGCGATTCTCCGGAAGGTCCATGGACGGACTGCGGCTGTGTGGTTCGTACACAGGAAGGCGACGGTCCCAATGCAATTGATCCCCATGTAGTAAACGATACGGAAGGTCAGCAGTGGATGGTCTATGGCTCCTTTTTTGGCGGTATTCATATTTTGCCACTGGATCAACAGACTGGTAAGCCTACCATCGAAGGATTTGGCACACTTCTGGCGATCCGTGACAAAGCAACTGTTGATGGTGCCATAGAAGGTCCTTATATTGTGTATCATCCCGAATTTAAAAAGTATTATTTATTTGTCTCTTATGATTCGCTGTTCAAGGATTACAATGTACGGGTAGCTCGTGCTGATCATATTACCGGCCCTTATACTGATATCCATGGTCATGTACTGACCGATATCGATTATCGTCCGCAGCATGAGATCGGCAATAAAATTGTGGGTGGTTATCGCTTCGGAGAAGGTGAAGGCTGGATCGCTCCAGGGCATAATTCTGTTTTGAATGATGATGGTACTTTCTACATCGTTCATCATGCACGTGGTGAGCAGGACAAGCATTGGTCCTATCTCCATATCCGCAAGATTCTTTGGACGGCAGACGGATGGCCGGTCGTTTCACCGGAGCGTTATGCCGGTGAACAGGAACAAGATCTGGAACCCAAGCAATTGACAGGACAATGGGAGACCATCTTGCTGGATCCAAGCGAGAACGATCAGATTGCTTCCGAACCTCTGGAACTTCATGAGGATGGCAGTCTGCATCATAAGGGTCAGACAGGTCACTGGCAGATGCAGGATGCACGTACATTGATTCTGGAGTGGTCAACTACTACCGGTGAGCCGCAACGCAGTGAAGTGAAGCTGCTGCCTTCCTGGGATTGGGAGAGACACTGTTCCACGATCATCTTTACCGGCATGACCGCACAAGGCTGGTCTATCTGGGGAAAACAAATTGCATCGACAACCATATAATGATAGCATGAACATAAAAAAGGGAAGAAACATTTGTTTCTCCCCTTTTTTTATGGCCTGTTATCTAAAGCGTTTACAATCAGACCTGCTTCTCCAGTTCGCTGGATGCCGAGCCGGAATGGACCAATTTGTCATAATACAGACGGAATACGATATCCTGGTTGTAGTTACCGAACCCACGACCAAACAAAGTCAGTCCGCCCACATGTTCGGACGAAGGCTCTACAGCGATACGCAGTGTCCACTGTCGGTCACGTACATTTACATGATCCAGCGTAATATCCGATATTTGGATCCCATCCATATACGTACCGTCTCGTGATACCTGCAGATGCTTCAGCAGTCCATACTGATTGACGATATCAGGCCACCACTGTGGGTTATACTTACCGCGCTTGTCACCAAAGTCTCCCGGACTGGTCCATGTACCCAGTTTGACATCATTCAGATAGAAGGTGATATCCGAAGGAAAACGGTTGTCTGTAAGCGGCGCCTCAGAAGCAATTTCCAGCGAGACAAGCAGCTCCAGCGGATTTTCGGTAGATAACAGAAAGTTGGGAATTTTGTACTCGATAAATCCCTCGCTGAACCAAAGTATTTTGGCCTGAAAGCGTTCGGCATCAAAGAAGTACCGAGTATCATCCACTTGGCCGATAAACTTCTCCGGCGAAGCCAGTCCACAGGTTGGTTCGACCTGAAGGTCGGTATAGTGTCCGATCGAGATTTCGCTTTCGTGATACTGGCGAAGATGCTCGATTTTGTTCGGGAAAATGATATTCGCTTCTTCAACCTGAAGAGAACACACTTTCTGTACACCGCCTTTGCCGGGCTGCATATTGGTAGAGATGATAGCTGCTTTTTCGAGTTTCTTGACGTGCATGGAGACGATGGCGCTGGTTAGACCAACAGCCTCCGCCAGCTCGCGAATATTCATCGGTCGTTCAGCGAGCAATTGAATGATCTTGTGCCGTACACTGCTGGCCAGGGCTTCGTATACCGGCAGCGATTTATCCGAAATATCCAGATTCATATTCAGGCTCCTCCATTAGCGAGTGTGTACCATTAATATATACCTTTCCACTATATCCTTATGTTAACAAAAATACAAACGTTATCACTAGTTATTCTCAAATTTTATATTACCTGTTAATATAAAGGTGCATTTCAAGGCAATTTAACCATATTAAGGAGGAATTTATTTATGATTAATATGAATATGAATGCAAAAGAAAGCAAAGGTACGATCAGCCGCTATCTGCACGGACAGTTTGCCGAGCATCTGGGCAGATGTATTTATGAAGGCATGTGGGTTGGTGAAGATTCCCCTATTCCCAATACGGAAGGTATTCGCAATGATGTTTTGAAAGCGCTTCGAAAATTACATATTCCGGTTCTTCGCTGGCCGGGAGGTTGCTTTGCCGATGAATATCATTGGAAAGACGGTATAGGCCCGCGTGAACAGCGTGCACGCATGGTCAATAACCACTGGGGCGGCGTTGAAGAAAATAATCACTTTGGCACTCATGAGTTCCTTCGTCTGTGTGAGCTGCTCGATACCGAGCCTTATATCAGCGGGAATGTAGGTAGCGGTACCGTTCACGAAATGCAGCAATGGGTCGAATATATGACGCTGGACGGAACGTCGCCTATGGCTGATCTGCGCCGTCAGAATGGACAGGAACAGCCATGGAAAGTGACTTATTTTGGAGTAGGTAATGAAAACTGGGGTTGCGGCGGTAACATGCGCCCGGAATATTACGCCGATCTATACCGGCATTATGCTACCTATGTGCGTAATTATGGTGATAATACGATTTACAAAATCGCCTGTGGTCCAAATGTCGATGATTATCACTGGACTGAAGTATTAATGCGTGAAGCTGCACATATGATGGATGGGCTCAGTCTTCACTACTATACACTCCCTTCCGGTGAATTTTTCCCTGTCAAAGGATCGGCCACTGACTTTAGCGTAGAAGAGTGGTTCCAGACACTCCGATTGACACTGCATATGGAAGAACTGATCGTGAAGCACTCACGCATCATGGATAAATATGATCCGGATAAAAAGGTCGGCTTGATCATCGATGAATGGGGTATGTGGACCGACGTCGAGCCGGGTACCAATCCAGGGTTCCTGTTCCAGCAAAATACGATGCGTGATGCACTTGTGGCTGGTGTAAATCTGAACTTGTTCTACAAATTCTCGGATCGGATCAAAATGGCCAATATCGCCCAGATGGTCAATGTGCTGCAGGCGATGGTTCTGACAGAAGGAGATCGAATGATCCTCACTCCTACGTACCACGTCTTTGATATGTATCAGGTGCATCAGGACAGTGAACGCCTGGATCTGCAGTATGAAAGCCCTGAATACAAACTGGGAGCCCAGTCGATCGCCAAAATCAGTGCAGCTGCTTCCCGTGATCAAAGCGGCAAAATCCATCTGACTATCTGCAATCTGAGTCATGCTGACGGAGAGTCCTTCTCTTGTAAAATCGAAGGTGCAGATCAAGACACGTACCATGTAACCGGTCAACTCCTGGCAGCCAATGAATTGAATGCACATAATACATTTGAGCAGCCGGAAAATGTGACTCCTACTGCCTTTGAGGTATCCCTTTCTGAGGACGGTACTCTGAGCTTCCAGCTTCCTCCTGCTTCGGTAGCCGCTATCACGCTAGCCTGAGGACTTAATTATGAAGTATACGCGTACAGGTTCAGAACAGGGCTGTAAAGGCTGTAATCGCAGTCCTCAGCTCTCGGAGGAGAAGATAGAACGACTCGTGACGATAGCACTACAAGGGAAAACAGTAGATGAACTTACAAAGGTGGAGATTCAGCAGCAGCGATTTGCCCAGTGCATGTCCTGTTCTTCCCTGCAGTACGGAACCACTTGCAAACACTGCGGCTGTCTGGTGCATATACGTACTCGCCTGGCTGCCTCCAGCTGTCCTTCACCCTATGGATCGCAGTGGCAATCCTAGCAGTAAGAGCCAGTCCAGAGCGGCAGGTAGGAGCTATAGAGGAGCTTTTCCGTTTGCTTCATTAATAATCTTTGCCTTTTCCGTTATGGTACGAATCCTGGTTCACGCACAGGATCAATAAACCTATGCTATTTGTTAGCAGTTAGTGTATAATCCATACTGGTTATTTTATAAAAAAGCCAAGCTGTCTTCTCTCGTTGTAGTGTCGCAATATACAACCGGAAAACAGCTGATGGATTATAAATGTTATGGAGGTTCCTATGTCACCACACCATCTGGAAAAACTGTTTAGTGAAGGAATAATAAACGAAGATACTCTAGTAGACATACTGCATCAATGCTCTGTCGTCCCTCTGCTGTACGATGAAGGCAGCCAGATTACGGTGGACGATTTCTACAGCCGTCTGGAAAATTCACTCGAAGGGGAAGCTGCTGAAGCTGCCAAGGCACTGTATACGGTCGTTGTGCTCGCGTTCCAGCGCTTTGCTGAACCGGAAAACTATGAACGGCTGCAGGATGCTATCAGCCTACAGGAAGACCTGTGCATGACTGGCGTCCTGTCTGTGTCCGACTGGATCGAGTGGCTCAGTCGTATGGCTGCAGGAGAGATCAATCTTCCGACTGCCGATTTCCATAGTCTGTTCGAAGATCTGCCGGAAGGTTATATGTTGCAGGATTTCCATGACGATCTAACGTATATTTTGGAACAGCCGGACCATTCCAAATATGATGAAGCGGTGAAACAGCAGCAATTGCTGTACCATCAGCTTGGCGTAACCGATTAATCAATCGGATATTCAATAGGCGCCAGGAATTACAATTCGGATGAGTTGCATCAATTAACTGTCCCCAACCAAAAAGCACACCTGCTCCAGCGCAGTCTCCATTCTCTGATACAAGAAATGGAAACTGTCCTATAGAGCAAGTGTGCTTTTTGTTGTGCATGTTTTTATATTGTCTTTATCAATGAATCTGTACTCTTGCGCAGCATGCGATCTTCATTATTACTGCACGTGTATGACCATGTCTATATATTTTGGATAGACACTGGTTCGAGAATATTCGGGTTACTTTGTTTTCGTTTTGCTCCCTTCCACTTTTACCAGTGCATTGACCGTCTGGGATACGCTTGGGTCTACTGCCGAACTGATCTGGATCTGCAGACGTACAATACTGTAGCTGCCTGCCGGATACTTGATCAATACACCTGCATCATTAACATATTTATCGCCACTGCTGGAGATGATTTTATATACCAGACGTTCGTCCTGCGGCAGTGTCAGCACCGGTTGACCGATAGTATGATTACCGGTCTGGATTTTGTTAAATGGACGTACGGCTTCAGCGACACGATCCGTCTCTGTACCATCGATTCGGTAGGACAGATTTGCACGCTTGGTGGAGCTGCGTTTGACGTTACCTGTTTCATCAATATTATAAGCTGCGATTTCCAGCTGGTAGACCCCTTTGGGCAGCGCCTGGAAAGCAGTCTGTCCCGAAGCCGTCAGTACCATTGCAATATTATCGATATGATTAAATGTATAATATCCCGGCGGATGGATCGGATACGCTCCATTAACCGGTTCTCTTACCTGCTGGACCAGTGTACCTGCATACTTGCCATCCAGACCATACGCATTCAGTTCCAGCACATTGGCATCTGTAGAAGTCAGACGGAAGCCGATATCTGCTGACTTCTCTTGGCCATTCATACGGATCGCTGTATTGCTGATCGAGATATCCTGGATACCCTGTCCGATATCCGGAGCATTCTGACCAACATGAATAACAAATGGTAAATGCAGAGATGGATAGCCTGCAGCAGTCAGTACCACTTCTCCTTCATATACACCCTCCACTGCCGCTGCAGATGGCTGTAGCGCCAATGTGAATTCGGAAGCAGCATGAGCGCCCGCAGTAATCGTATTCCCTGCTCCCAGTCCCTGCAGACGGGCTTGAATCTGGCTGGTGTCCGGTGTGGCTATTGGTCGTGCAGGATCGGACGTTACGCTGCTATGCATATTCACGCTTGCCTGATACGTAACTGCTGCACCAGAGGTGTTTTTTAATTGAAGCTTTTTCAGCTGTTCGCTGCTGCCTGCCGGTACAGTACCGAATCCAGCAGACGGATTGTAATTGGTAATCGTCTGGCGTTTCCAGTTCTTGTCCAGGATGGTAACTGGCTCTACTGTCTGCAGGACAGCCGGTGTATAGACAGCTGCACTTACATTGGCGCGTCCTGCTCCCTGGGAATAGACATCATAGACTTTGCCGGACTCATCGGTGAGACGATCCGAAGTATTAGCCAAGGCTGCCCGAATATCAAAAGGCGTCCAGTCCGGATGCTCCTGCTTCAGCAAAGCCGCCATTCCTGCAACCATCGGTGCCGCCATGCTTGTACCGCTCTCACGCTTGTAAGCCTGGCTGTAGGAGGCGTCCTGAACATACTTGCCATATGCTGGCACGGTAGAACGAATATTCACACCAGGTGCAGCCATATCTGGTTTGATTCCCAATAGTCCGTCCTGGTTCGGACCACGCGAACTGAAGCTTGCCATCCGGTCGCCGTCTACTTCGGTTTTGGGATAATTGGCGTCAAAACGGAACTGAATCGGCTGCTCGGGATGTACCAGTGCGGCGCGTGCCAGTGCACGTCCTTCCACCCCACTCATATCAAAAGCAGGGATATATTCAAATCCTTCTCCAATATAAGCAGTCGATCCCAGATAACCGTCACGTCCGCTGATATTCGCTGATAGATCGGCTTCATCAGGGTGAGCCGCCTGTGCATTACCGTTGAAAATAATTACCGCACGCGCACCATGCTTGGCAGCAATTTTGATCTTGTCATCAAATTGCAGATTGCCACGGGATACGAGAACGATTTTGCCTGTAACATCTTTATTCTGGTAATCCGCTTCCGCTCCTAAGCCTGCGTAGATTCCCTCTACCTTGCCAGTGCCGATCATCTCTGCAAAATTCTCGCGGTTCAGCTGCCATGCCATCACATTAAGCGGATAGCTCTGTCCTGTCGATATGTTGGCGTACACATTATTCTGCACTGTCGTACCTTTATCTGTATTCGATATACGTGACGGCAGGTCTCCATAGACCGAAGCTGTTACAGTTGCCTGGTATAAATGGTAGGGTATCGAAGAAGCCCCCACCGAGATAGCCAGCTGCGAAGTAGCCGGAGAATTCACCGAATAGTAATAAGGACCAGAGTCGGCATCATTACCATTAGCCACCACGACTGTTGCGCCACTGAGTACGGCGTTATTGACCGCAGTAGAAATAGGTGAATTCACATCTTTGTTGGTACTGATTCCTAGAGAGAGATTAATAATGTCCATGCCATCTTTGACTGCATGTTCAATTCCATCGATCAGTGTAGCCGAATTAACGCTTTCCTTGTTGGTAGCCGGGTTGCGTGAAGCGACGCGGTACGCATACAAATCTACATCATAGGCGACTCCTTTTTGTACTACTTCACTGGTCTTGTTCTCGGCGCGACCTGCAATTATGCCGGCTGCATGGGTGCCGTGCAGACTCCCCGGGTATCCCAGCTTGTATGTATCCTGATCAATACTGATCGGCGGAGTTTCATAAGGATCACGATCCTTGTCTACAGAATCATAGCCACCTTTATAGACTTTTTTCAGATCGGGATGCAGATAGTCGAGTCCTGTATCGATAACACCGACTTTTACCCCTTTCCCCGTCAATCCCTTGGCCCATGCTGTTTGTGCACCGATCAGTGACAAAGCGGATGGATCATAGGTTGCCTGACCGACAGACTGCGATCTTTCTTCGACCGGAATATGATATACCGCACTGTTATCATAAATGGACTTGATTCCCGGTAGCTGGGCCAGTACCGGAATCTGATTGGCAGGAATAGAAATCTCCAATCCATTCAACACCGTATTGTAGCGATAGTTGACTTTTAATTGTATGCCTTTGGCAAGTGCCTGATTAATAATCGAAGTCTGCTGGGAGTTAACCTTAGTCTCTGTAGACTCTACTGCTACAGATTCCAGCCCGATCGTTGACGCATATTCTCCAACCGCAGCCGGTTGTGTAGTCAGTTGGACGATTACATTAGTTCGCTGACTGGAATTGATATTGATGTCAGGAGAGATCACATTCGTCTCGCCGGTAGTCAGACTGAGCAGCTTATCCGGCAGACTTTGCTGATCCAGCACGTATGGAGAAGACAACGTCCCCGACGCAGCATAAGCTGCTGCTGGAGAGACTGCCATTCCAGCGGTAATCAGTACAGCTAGTGAACCATAAGACAACTTGCGCAGAACATGTAACTTTTTCAAATACATTCCCTCGTTTCCTTATTATGCTTGCTCATTTCCCGCAGCCATATCGTATCATTACAGGTGACTCATGAATAGCTATTTTCTCCATAAATTGTATTCACTGGAGACCGGCTTGTCATCGACCTATAGATAGAAATATAAAAAAAAGACATTCTTCCGACATCCATGTGTACACCCGTAAGTGTGTTCATGTCTGTCAGAAGAATGTCCGAATATCCTATTACTTTTTATCCACAACTACTAAGCTTACGTTAGCCGTGATTTAAGGTTTGGTGATTTTCACCAGTGCATTTACAATCTGATATGCATTTGGATCTACTGCAGAACTAACTTTGACCTGCAGTCTGGCAATCCGATAATCAGTGTACGGATATTTGACGAGCACACCGTCGTTGTTAACATACTTCTCATCACTACTGGACAGGACTTCATACTTCACGCGGCTGTCTGAAGCGAGAGGCAGTACATATTCACCAAGTTTATTTTTGCCATCCAAGATATAATTAAACTGTTTGGCTGCTGTAGCTACGCGGTCCTTCTCCGTACCAGCAATGCGATAGGAACTATAGGCACGTTTGATAGAATTCTGGTCAATATTGCCGGATGGAGAATGGTAATAAGCGTTAATCTCCAGTTTGTAGATTCCTTTGCCCAGAGCTTTACGTCCATAGCTGCCACCTGCACCATTAGCCATATAAATATTATCGACATTATTGAACTGATAGTATCCTGGAGCGAATACTTCGGTACTTCCCTGTTCGTAAGGCTTCTGTACCTGTACCAGAGTGCCTACATATTCATCTTCAATATCGTAGACATTCAGCTCAAGAACATTCGCATTGGTAGAGGTCAGACGGAAACCTACATTGGTAGAATCTTCTTTGCCGTTCAAGCGGATAACCGTATTGCTGAGATTTACTTCCTGTACACCCAGACCTGCATCGGGAACACTGTTACCTACATGGATAACGAATGGTAGATGCAGAGACGGATATCCATTTGCAGTCAATACAACGTCACCTTCATATACGCCTGTTGCAGCTGCAGCTGATGGTTTAACAGCCAGCTTAAAGGTGGAAGCCGAGTTGGCACCAACTGTAATCGAGTTGCCTCCGTTCAGCCCCTGCAGGCTGGCTTCGATGTTACTTACGTTAGGTGTAGCAATCGGCTCACTCGGATCTGAGGTTACATTCGGGTGCATTTTTACACTTGCCTGATACGTAATCGCCGATCCGGAAGTATTCTTCACCTGAAGTTCTTTGATCTGAGCTTCACTTCCGGCAGCTACCGTACCGAACGCAGCAGATGAATTATAGTTGGTAATCGTTTTACGGTTCCAGTCTTTGTCCAGAATTGTGATATCCTCTACAGTCTGCAGAACCGCTGGTGTATACACAGCTGTTCCAACATTCGCACGGCCAGCACCTTGTGAATAGACATCATACTGTGTATTGGACAGATCATAGAGTGTGTCCGAAGTATTTGCCAGTGCTGCACGAATATCGAATGGAGTCCAGTTCGGGTGCTCCTGCTTGAGCAGTACAGCCATACCGGCTACGTGCGGCGAAGCCATACTTGTACCATTTTGGCGCTCATAGGCTCTGCTGTACGATGCATCCTTGATGTACTTGCCATAGGCAGGTACGGAAGAACGGATATTCACACCTGGTGCAGATACATCAGGCTTGATACCGAGCAGACCATCCTGGTTCGGTCCACGGGAGCTAAAGGAAGCCATTGTATCACCGCGTACTTCATCTTTTGGATACTCGTTACCAAATGTAAATTCAAGCTCACCTTCGGAAGCAAGTGCTTCTCTTGCCAGCGCACGACCTTCTTTACCCGCCATATCAAAGGTTGGTACATAATCGAATCCTTCACCGATAAATCCGGTTGCCCCTACATGACTGTCACGACCCGAAATGCTTTCGGACAGATCCGCTTCATTCGGATTGCTTGCTTTGGAGTTACCGTTGAAGATGATAGCTGCTTTGGCGCCGTGTTCTTTGGCGTTTTTCATTTTATCGACAAATGGCAGATTACCACGGGAAATCAGCACTACTTTGCCTTTCACATCTTTGCCTGCATAATCAGCTTCGGCACCCAGTCCCACATACACGCCTTCATGGGTATCCGTACCAAGAATCTCGGCAAAGTTGCTGCTGGATACATACCAGCTCATTACGTTAAGTCCATAAGACTTCGCAGATGGATCACCGTATACATCTTCGCTAACTGCTGTACCTTTGTTGCCATATACCGATGCGGATACCGTAGCTGTATACGTAGCAAAAGGAATAGAAGATGCTCCTACGGAAATCGCCAGCTGGGAACTTGCCGGTGAACCCATAGAGTAGTAATAATAACCGGAATCTGCCGCATTACCATTCGCTACTACAGCAGTTACGCCTGCCAGTACTGCATTGTTGATCGCTACAGAATCCGGAGAATTTACATCTTTCTCGGAATCGGAGCCCAGGGACAGGTTGATGACATCCATTCCGTCTTTGACTGCATGCTCGATACCGTCAATAACCTGTGCCGATGAACCGGAAGCACGGTTGGTCTCTGGGTTACGGGACAGTACGCGATAAGCATACAGGTTGGCATCATAAGCGATACCTTTTTGTACGATATCACTTGTTTTGTTCTCGGCGCGACCTACAATCGTACCGGATACGTGCGTACCATGGGAAGTTCCTTCAAACCCTGTGCCGTATGGGTCTTCATCCACGGACAAGGGTCTGTCTTCATAAGGATCGAAATCTTTGTCTACGGAATCGTAGCCGCCTTTGTAGGCGTTTTTGAGATCGGGATGTTCGTAATCAACGCCGGTATCAATAACACCGACTTTGACACCTTTACCAGTCAGACCTTTGTTCCAGGCCTGCTGGGCACCAATCAGAGTAAGCGGTGCCGGGTCATATGTAGCTTGCGTTGCTTTTGCTGTCAGGGTTGGCGGTTCCTGAACAGGGATGGTGTAATAAGTACTGTTTTCAAAAATGGATTTGATGCCAGGCAGTTCGGCAAGTTTGGGAATCTGATTAGCCGGGATGGATACTTCCATGCCGTTCAGTACCGTGTTGTAGCGATAGTTGACATGCAGATTGATTCCTTTGTCCAGCGCCTGCTTCACAATAGAGTTCTGCTGTGAATTGATAGCGCTCTCGGTTGATTCGGCAGCCATGGAGCGAATGCCCATCTGAGCAGCATATTCTCCTACAGCTACCGGCTGGTTGGTCAGCTGAACAATAACACGGATCGTCTGTTTGGAACCTGTATTGATTTTGGGTGAAATGACATTGGTTTCCCCGGAAGTCAGGCTGATTAATTTATCGGGCAGTTGTTTTTGATCCAGCAGATAAGGCGATGTCACTGTACCCTGTTCTGCGGCATAGGCTGCGCCCGGAGACCATACTGTCCCTGCTGCGAGCAGAGCAGCCATGGATACTACAGATAACTTGCGAACAACATGTAGTTTAGTCAAATTTCGTCCCTCATTTCATCAATTTGGTTATTCAGTTGTCAAAAATCCCGATTATACCCCTAATTCCACCATTAATAACTATGTAAGCTTTATTGACCCCCTTTTCTATTTTATAGGAATATTTTATTACATAGCATTATATTACCACCTGAATTAACCACTGGCTAGATATTTTATCCATGTATAGATAAATTTTGCGTTACTTATAATTGAGTAACCTTTTTTTATCAAACTGCGCATCAGATAAGGACATTTTTTATAAATAAACACAAAAAAAGCATTTCTGCTCACTTTTAAGGAACTGAAATGCTTGTATAAATATACTATTTATTAGGTTTTATATTGTTGTTAGCTATTCTTCCCTTGGGACCAGATCAAAAATAGTTCCATCTTCCATCGTATCAATCAGACGATCGAGCCATAGATAATACCGGATAGCTTCCTGCATTTTTTCTTTGTCTTTCAGCAATATGTTGCGGGCTGGCGTATCTTCCATATCTACAATCAGACGATCAATTTCTTTGACCGACTTGCGAAATACAAGAATATTACTTTCTACTGCTTTCCGCCATTTAATAGCAAAAAAGTCCGTAAAGGTCTGATACCAGTCATATTCTACTTCATATAAATCTTTGCGTGATCCTTTTTCCCACACTTTGTTGACCATGCGCAGATCTAACAAGTTGCGTACTCCCGTGCTCATACTGGTCTTGCTCATTGCCATTTCGCGTCCCATCTCATCCAGTGTCATCGGCCGGTCTGCGAAAAAAAGCAAGCCATACAGATGACCTGTAGACAGGGAAACGCCATAAAGATCCATATTGCGTCCGATCACTTCAATAACACGCTTCCTGACTTTCTCCACTGTCTCCTGCTGTAACTCATCCAATTGGTCCAAGCCCATGCTTGCACACTCCCATTCTATCTATACAGTTTGTACTATACGATCTGTAATAATTGACTTTCACCATTTTAAAAAAATTATTATAAAAAGTAAAGCAGAGCATTTGCGAGTATTATCCAGTATATCGCAGTATTTTATCTATAAATATCGTACAGTTTTTTCTGTACAAACTTATTATACGGATTTTACGGTTGATTTGCAAAATAATATTTGCTACAATTAATCACGTTGCGTTGCAAATCATGAAAATATTCTTTGTTACTGAAAAATATTTATTACTTTCAAGTATTCATTATTTAAAATTTGGGTAATAGATTTGGTGATATGATCTAGCTAACTCGCTTCGCAAGTATTCCTTCGTTTGATTTTAGCTTTACTTACCTACCTGAACGACAAAGAATATTCGGTTAGCAGCCCGTGTTGAAAATCGTAAATTTACTGATGAGTGATCAGCACTATCGCAGGATTATTGTACGTGTTTCTACTATATATAAGGGGTGACAATGCATGTCTATTTTGGAAATCAAAAATGTAAGCAAACTGTTTGGCCCAAATGCAGAGCAGGGCGTGAAGCTGCTGGAGCAGGGATGGACCAAAGAGAAGATGGCAAAGGAAAAACAAATCACTGTCGGTGTTAACCGTGTGAATATGGAAATCAATCAGGGCGAGATTTTCGTTATCATGGGATTGTCCGGTAGTGGTAAGTCCACACTCGTACGTATGTTTAACCGTCTGATCGAGCCGACTTCCGGAGAGATTCTGGTACATGGTAAAGATCTTCGCAAAATGAACAAAGAACAACTGCGGAATGCACGCCGCAAAACGATCAGTATGGTATTCCAGAAATTCGCACTCTTCCCGCACCGTACGGTTCTGGAAAATGTAGAATACGGTCTGGAGATTCAAAAAGTAGCCAAAGCTCAGCGCAGAGAAAAAGCGATTACTTCTCTCGAACTCGTTGGTCTCAAAGGCTGGGGCGATAAAATGCCGGATGAACTCAGTGGTGGTATGCAGCAGCGTGTCGGTCTGGCCCGCGCACTCGCCAATGATCCTGAAGTACTGCTGATGGATGAAGCATTCAGCGCACTTGATCCACTGATCCGCCGTGATATGCAGGATGAACTGCTCGAACTGCAGGACAAAATGAAAAAAACGATTATTTTCATCACACACGATTTGGACGAAGCTCTTCGCATTGGTGACCGGATCGCCCTGATGAAAGACGGCGCCGTTGTACAGATTGGCACACCGGAAGAAATTATGATCCAGCCGGCCAACTCCTATGTGGAACGCTTCGTCGAAGACGTGGATCTTTCCAAAGTACTGACAGCTGCCCATGTAATGCGCAGACCGGAGACCATTACACTGGACCGTGGTCCTCGTGTAGCACTCGAATTGATGCGTGAACGCGGTATTTCCAATCTGTTTGTCATCGACCGCTCCAAAAAGCTGCTTGGCATTATTACAGCCGAGGATGCAGCTACAGCGGTACGTCAACAGCAAAAACTGGACGATATCCTGATAAAGGACGTTCCATATGTAGCACCAGAGCGAATGCTAAATGACTTGTTTGAACTGGTAAGTACTGCCAAGCTGCCTGTTGCGGTTGTCGATGAACGCGAACGTCTGACAGGCGTTATTGTACGGGGTGCCCTGCTCGGTGCACTGGCTGGCGGAGTAGAGAACGAGGAGGTTGCTTTAAATGCCTAAGATTCCTATTGCCCATTGGGTAGATGTAATTGTAGAGTGGCTCAGTATCCACTGGGCGTCCTTTTTCAAAGGATTATCCAATCTTATTACGTATGTGGTAGACATCTTCACCTGGCTATTCATGCTGCCACATCCATTTTTGTTCGTTATCATTATTGCCCTGCTCGGTTATATGGCCGGACGGTGGACGATGGCCTTTTTCTCGGCAATCGGATTCCTGCTCATCTATAATCTGGGCTACTGGACAGAGACGATGAATACGCTTGGTCTCGTCGTAACTGCTGCCCTGATTTCCATTATCATCGGAGTACCGCTCGGTATCTGGTGCGCATCGAGTAAAATTGCTGCTCGCATCATTACACCGGTTCTCGACTTTATGCAGACGATGCCTGCATTTGTCTATCTGCTGCCAGCGGTTACTTTCTTCAGCCTGGGTGTTGTTCCCGGCGTAGTCGCTTCTGTTATTTTCGCAATTCCGCCAACGATTCGTATGACCCATCTGGGGATTACCCAGGTATCCGGCGAACTGATCGAAGCCGCTGATGCCTTTGGTTCTACCGGTGGACAACGTTTGTTCAAAGTACAACTGCCACTCGCACTGCCATCTGTTATGGCTGGTATCAACCAGACCATCATGCTGTCTCTGTCGATGGTCGTTATCGCATCCATGATCGGTGCGCAAGGTATCGGCGCTGTCGTATATCGTGCTGTTGGTCAGCTCAAAATTGGTGAAGGCTTCGAAGCCGGTCTGGCTGTCGTTGTTCTGGCGATTGTACTGGATCGACTGTCCCAAAGCCTGTTCAATGGCAAACGCAGTAAAAAAGCGGCTTAATTCAGCCGCTTCTCTTTTGTCCATTTTCCCTACCTATAATATTCCTACGTAAAGGAGCGATAATGCACTATGAAAAAGTATAGAAACTGGCTGCTATCCGGCTGTATCGTACTGATCCTAATTATCTCCGCCTGTAATCCGGAGCGCCAGCCATTCCCGAGTTTCCCGGGCAGCGGTGAAGCCGCTACCAGCTCTGATCCTGTCGGAGCTCAGGTCAATCATCAGATTATCGGTATTGATGCCGGTGCTGGTATTATGAAAGGTACCCGTAAAGCGATGGAGGATTATGGTCTGAGCGACTGGACACTGGTCGAAGGTTCCAGCGCTGCCATGACTGCTACACTTGCCAAAGCAATTCGTAACGAAGAACCAATTATTATTACTGGCTGGACCCCGCACTGGATGTTCAGCAAATATGATCTGAAATATCTGGATGATCCCAAAAAATCATTTGGAGATGCCGAAGAAATTCATACCATCGCTCGCAAAAACCTGAAGCAGGATGACCCAACCGCCTATCAGTTCCTGGATCGTTTCTCCTGGACATCGGATGAAATGGGCGAAATTATGGTGGCTATTCAGGACGGTCAGGACCCTACACAGGCAGCCAAAGCATGGGCAGAAGCCCATCCGGACCGTGTGAACGAATGGACTAAAGGTCTTCAAAAATCCAGTGGCAAATCACTGACCCTGAGTTATGTAGCATGGGATTCCGAGATTGCCAGTACCAACCTGGTCAAATACATTCTGGAAACCAAACTGGGTTATAAAGTTACAGCTCTGCAGGTCGAAGCTGGCCCAATGTTTACCGGTGTAGCGAATGGTGATGCCGATGCGACTCTGGCCGCTTGGCTTCCATTGACCCATGCTGATTACTGGGAAAAGTATAAAGCCAAACTGGACGATCTGGGTCCCAACATGAAAGGTGTCAAAGTTGGTCTGGTCGTTCCCAAATATATGAATGCAAGCTCGATTGAAGATATGGTGGATCAGCCACAGTAATTGTATTACTGCATGTTCCTTCCTTATACCGTTTATAAACGAAGTGAATACCCATATAAATAAAGCAAAAGACGCATTTCCTAAATTACAGGAAATGCGTCTTTTTTGAATCGAAGATATAATCTACACAGGCAGATACTACAGTGATATATTCACATTCATACCTGCCTAGTCAGCTTACATTCCGCTATCTGAGTCGTCCTGATGCTTGGTGAGCTGTCTGATCCAAAGCCCGAACAAGATACATGCTACCAGGATCATAACACCGTACAGCAGAATATAAGGTGTATGTGCGTTGAATTCCATAAATAAAGGCAAAAGCGCCGTCATTCCAGTTTCCATGTCCATTCCTCCTCCGCAAATTTTCATTACTTAATTTTTACCCACTATTAGTCATTTTACCTCAATTAATACCCTTGTGCCATCTGGATAATTGTCTAATTGGTTACTAATCCATGAACCGGCACCCCGATTATCCGAAGGTGTGACATATCGTATATCGGCACCTGTACCGCCTTCCTTGCACATGGCCATCGGCCACTCATCCCGATCATAGCCTTTACGGGTCTCTACTCCCTTAAGCGATTGCCTGCGGTTTTCCTTGGCGCCTTTGCGATCAATGGTACATACTGCCGATTCTCCGGCAGCTATGGCATCCTGGATATGATCACCTGTTTTGGGATAACGATTTTTGGGAAAGACCAGTGTATAGTCTGCCTGCTGACTATGACCGACTGATCCGGATGACGAGTTCAGCGCACCCGTGAGTGCACCCAGATCGACTTTGCCGGTAAATAGATAGATCGCTACAACAACGACCAGTGCGCCGACGACAGCTCCTATTCGCTTGGGTGACATAGATGTGTATTCCTCCTGTTGATTGATTCTCTTCTATTATATCGT
>Ga0308161_1000660_pt1 | contig 50126 bp, 48 predicted proteins | sample PhyFR2_FD_201034 | JGI IMG/M metagenome (GOLD analysis project Ga0308161, IMG submission 201034) | Phyllosphere microbial communities from UC Gill Tract Community Farm, Albany, California, United States - DLSLF.R2 | ecosystem: Host-associated > Plants > Phyllosphere > Unclassified | place: USA...
TTATGCCAAATCTGGCATTTCAATACTGTTATCGTTGTATAAACAAGTTAATACATAAAATGCAAGTTAACGTGATCTCGATCAAACCACAAGCGTAAAATCGCGCAAATCACATGAAGTAAATCGCCAGTATTCAAAATCAGGAAACAGATTCTTTCTCCAGCTTTTTCTGTTTTAAGTGTTCAACATGCTGTCGGTCTGTTTTCCAGAAAGGCTCCTGCACTTTGGTGTGTTTATAGTTCGGATGTAAAGAGTTTTGAAACTGATAACTTTTTATAAATTTTCTGTGTCTACTGTTTTTGCCGTGCATTGCCAAAAATCCAGCCTGTATAATTTTTGATTTCGATAATAAAACCCCCATAAGGGCTTATTAGAATATGATCAATTTGTGTGGTACCTTGTTCGTGATCTGGCAGCGTACAGTTATTTAATAAGATATATTACTCACCTAGGTTCTTATACACATCGGCTGAAACCTGCATCTCACGACTTTACCTTTAAAATGCGGTGATTTTAAATAAGCAATCAAAATGAATAGAATAAACATCAGAATGAAATAGAAAAACATATCCCCAGTCCCACTTATAATTTTTAAATGTTTAACAAAATAATTTTAATAAGATTTATAAATATCATATTTTAGGATAGGAAAAAATTCAGACGTAAAAAAACCGCTAAATTAGCGGTATTTTATCTCATCTTTAAGATGATGGTCGGAGCAGTAGGATTCGAACCTACGACCCCCTGGTCCCAAACCAGGTGCACTACCAGGCTGTGCTATGCTCCGAAATTGGGGTGAATGACGGGATTCGAACCCGCGACAACTGGAATCACAATCCAGGGCTCTACCAACTGAGCTACATCCACCATCAAAATTTAGTTCTATGTACCAAGCGACCAAATGGCGCGCCTGACAGGATTCGAACCTGTGACCATCCGCTTAGAAGGCGGATGCTCTATCCAACTGAGCTACAGGCGCATAACGATGATAATAATATCAAGCGATACTTCGCCGATCTTAAACTAATGTTTTACAACACTATTTTAAATGGTCGGAGCAGTAGGATTCGAACCTACGACCCCCTGGTCCCAAACCAGGTGCACTACCAGGCTGTGCTATGCTCCGATTTCTCAGCTTTTAGTGTATCGCACATCGTGCGGTACGGTGTGCATTCTAGGCGCGACGCTCTGGAACGTCAACACCTATTTTTCAAAAATATTAAAAATCCTTACCAAATGTATATTTAACAAGCATCTTGATGCTTTTTAACGCTTTAATGAGGCACTAAAGTTCAACATTCGATCTAAAGGCAATTTAGCACGTTCCGCCAAAGCTAGATCAACGTGTATTTCTTGATCAGCATGCTGTAATACATGCAGAATTCCATCAAGTTCATTCATTGCCATCCACGGACAATGCGCACATGAACGACAAGTTGCCCCCTCACCTGCGGTTGGCGCTTCAAATAATTCTTTATCTGGCACTGCTTGTTGCATTTTATAGAAAATACCACGGTCGGTTGCCACGATCATTTGCTTATGCGGTAGAGTCTGGGCTGCTTTGATCAGTTGCGAAGTGCTTCCCACTGCATCTGCAATATCCACCACCGACTCAGGTGACTCAGGATGCACCAAAACCGCTGCATCTGGATAAAGCGCTTTCATTTGTGTAATACCACGGGCACGGAATTCTTCATGTACGATACATGCACCGTCCCATAGCAACATGTCAGCGCCGGTTTTCTTCTGGATGTAGCGACCTAGATGCTGATCAGGCGCCCAAATAATTTTTTCACCTAGACTATCGAGATGTTCAATGATTTCAACCGCACAGCTTGAAGTCACCACCCAATCTGCACGTGCTTTCACTGCTGCTGAGGTATTGGCATAGACCACCACGGTATGATCAGGATGTTGATCACAGAATGCAGCGAACTCATCCACTGGACAGCCCAAGTCAAGTGAGCAAGTTGCTTCCAAAGTCGGCATCAATACCGTTTTCTCAGGTGATAAGATTTTTGAGGTTTCCCCCATAAACTTCACACCAGCCACCACCAATGTTGTCGCAGGATGATCACGACCAAAACGCGCCATTTCCAATGAGTCAGAAACACAACCACCTGTCAGTTCAGCAAGCTCTTGCACTTCTGGATCACAGTAATAGTGTGCCACAAGCACAGCATTACGTTTTTTAAGTTCTGCTGCGATTTGAGCGAACTTTTCTTGTTTCACTTCTGGGCTAAGGCTATTGTCCTTTGGCTCACCCAAACGATCTAAATGCGCCTGCACAATATTTTTGGCTTCGTTCGCAATTAAATTCGCATCATTCATAAAACGTCTTCTCTATCCTGCGTGCTTGCATCACTGCAAACCTATAACGTGGGTGTCTGGGTGATTATTTGTTGAGAATCACACTGTCCACAAACCAGCTTATAAAAAAAGCCCCACTGTGGAGGCTTCATTATAACGCAAATTTATGAGCGATAATCGGCATTAATTTTTACATAGTCATAAGAAAAGTCACAGGTATAAACCGTGTCTTTTGCGGTACCACGACCAAGATCAATTCGAATGGTAATTTCTTTTTCAGCCATCACCGCAGCGCCAGCTTCTTCAGTATAGTCAGGGTTTGCGCCACCATCCAGACAGATTTGCACATCGCCCAACCAGACTTGAACCTTGCTACTGTCCAGATTCGGCACACCCGCCTTACCAATGGCCATCACAATACGTCCCCAGTTTGGATCAGAAGCAAATAATGCGGTTTTAATGAGTGGTGACTCTGCAACGCTATACGCCACATCACAACACTCTTGCGTATTTGCTCCACCCTCAACCTGAACCGTGATGAATTTGGTTGCACCTTCACCATCACGTACGATTAATTGCGCCAGACGATCCATGATACGTGCAAGCACATCGAGCACTTGTTGATAACGTGCATCATCTTGGCTTTGAATTTCAGCACCACCTGCCAAACCTGTTGCCACAAAGATACAAGAGTCATTGGTCGATGTATCACCATCAATCGTGATGCGGTTAAAGGAATGCTCAACCGTGGTTTGCAATAAATGCTGTACCAGTTCTTGGCTAATCGGTGCATCGGTCGCAACAAAACTCAGCATAGTCGCCATATTCGGACGGATCATACCTGCACCTTTACTGATGCCAGTCATGGTATAAGTCATGCCATCCAGTTCGAACTGCTCAGATGCACCTTTCGGTGTGGTGTCTGTGGTCATGATGCCAGATGCCGCTTCAGCCCAACGATCTGCATTTAACTCATTTAATGCAGGCTGAATGCCTTGAACCAAACGTTCAATCGGCAATTGTTCCCCAATTACACCTGTTGAAAACGGTAAAATCTGGTTGGTTTGCACACCGGTTAATTCAGCTAACTTGGCACATGTGATTTCTGCATTTTTATAACCGACTGTACCTGTTGCTGCATTGGCATTACCCGTATTGATGATCAGGTAACGTGGGGTATTTTCTGCTAAATGCTTTTTACTCAATTGAACAGGCGCAGCCGCAAAAGCGCTTTGGGTAAATACCCCAGCAACCTTTGATCCTTCAGCAAATTCAAAAATGACTAAATCTCGTCGATTTGGATAACGTACATACGCCTCAGTTGAGCCAATTTTTACACCCTGCACCACATGCATAAGTGGCATAGTTACGTCACCAACAGCCATTTTTAAACTTCCATTCAATTTGTTATGAAAAAGAAAATGAATCTACACCCTACATATGAAACTCGGAAAGGTCATCTACAACCTGCGTAGTATCTGTAATATCTCGTTTCTGCGATAGATAAAAACAAATGCCACAAGTGAACAGGTTTTGTAGATGATAATGCCTTTGGTTACTTTGGGCGAAACCAAAGTAACTCGAACCGAAGGTTATTCCTATAATTGAATTACACTAGACAAGATACCGTCTCGCCAGTAATTTATTTACAGTTCAAGTCATAAAATATGTTGATTCATATCTGCTTTGGTAGCTTATTCCAAAAAGAAATGAAAATCGAGTATTCATCTTAATAATATCTTCTCTCAGCAATTGCTATCGAGAGACGGCATGGATGCCGCCAGTTTGGCTGTGGTAGCAAGGATGTACCATCAGCCAAACAAAAGATTTTTGTTACTTTTCATCTTTGAAAAGTAAAAGAATACCTATACAAAATACATCTAATCCATTACTGATTTATTAGGCTATGAAAACTTTGAAATTAAAAATTATTTAAGCCTTATTTTGCTCCAAACTCAATAAAATCTGCTTCTTATCCAGACCACCCGCAAAACCCACCAACGCCCCACTCGAACCAATCACCCGATGACACGGCGCAATAATCGAAATCGGATTCTTGCCATTGGCAGCACCCACCGCACGCACTGCTTTTTCATTCCCCAACTGAACGGCAATTTCTTTATAACTGCGTGTTTCCCCATAAGGAATATTCAATAATGCTTGCCAGACCTGTTGCTGAAAGGCAGTTCCCTGAAAATCCAGAGGCAAATCAAATTGCTGACGTTGCCCTGCAAAATATTCTTCTAATTGTTGTTTCACTTTATGTAACATTGGATGCTGGCGATCTTCAACCAACTCGGCTAAACGAACCCGTTTATGATCTTCGTTATCCCACATCACCGCAACCAATGCTTGATCATGTGCAACCAGCTTTAATGCACCAACAGGCGAATCCATATACATATAAACCAGTTGCATCATGTTCTCCTTAAACCATTAATTTGATGAGAGCTTCATCAACATCAAACCTGATACGATCAAAACCGCTGCAATCATCCGCATCGCAGTCATCGGTTCATTTAACACCATGATCCCGACAATAAAAGATCCAATCGCACCAATGCCTGTCCAGATGGTATAAGCCGTTCCTAGCGGAAGTGTACGCATTGACATCGACAGCAACACCACACTTAAAACCATGAAAACAATCGTTATGATACTTGGCGTTAACTTGGTGAATCCTTCAGACAACTTCATCGAGTATGCCCAGATCACTTCAAAAATACCTGCCAAAACTAAAATTGCCCACGCCATTTTATTACGCTCAACTTTATCAAGGGTTGGGTCGTCCCAACGTGATTCTTTCGAGGGAGGTCGTCCTCCTAAGCCCAGCAGTGTACTGTAAAATAAACCATGATGTGCGGTGTTATGTATCAACGCACATGAAATTTTTAGCCATGATCAGCGATTCATCCTACTTCTTTCGTAAGGCTTTTAACCATTGTTCGAAACGTTCAATAAGCTTGGATAAAAACTGTTGCAACTGGTTTAAAGCAGTTTCATTTGAAGGGTTCAATTGACCTGCATGTGTCTTTTTCTTGGCTGTTGCAAGTTCAAAAGGTTCATAATGCGGCATGGTTTGTTGTAGTTCAGCACCCAGATTTAAGCGCATTAAAGCCACAGTAACAGCCTCAATTGGATCTTGATGATAAAGCGCCAAATGACGGGCATCGACATCAATGCAGTGTTCAATGAGCAGTTCCGAAAAAGGAATGAGGGCTTGCCTTACCCGTTGTTGTTCTACATCACTCCTCATATCAGGAATATGATAAAAACTGACGTACATGCTGCCATCAAGTGGAATCAGTTCAAGCTGAGAAGTAACGACGCGCTGCGGCTTTTCGCCCGACGGAGTAGCGTGAGTATTTTTATCTCTTATTGGATTGTCTTGTTGTTCTAAAGCCATTTATGCACCATGAATGACTCAAAAAAGATACTGTTAGTATAAACCAACAGTATCTTGAAAAAATGACATTTTAAACAAAATATCAAAACTTTAGCGTAAGTCCTGCACCATAGATCCAACCTGTTTCAGAATCAGTGGCTTCTTGCCAGTCAGTCGCCTTGCGCCCCTTGTTATAGCCATAAGCCACATCAATAAAAGGCATCACACGATTCTTCACAATTTCATATCGGGTTTTAATCCCCACTTCTGCATCGGCAAGCCCTGTTTTGGCGGCGTACTTGGATTCATCTCGCAGTACCCATTCCATTTCCAGATAAGGCTGCATAATCAGCTTTTGTGTGAGCAAGAAATCACGTTCTGTTTCCAGCACAAAGCGCCATTGCTGATCCTGTCCCGCATACAGATGTGCATCGGTTTCAAAGAAATATTGCGCCATGCCATGTAAACCCACGACAGCCTCAAACTGTTCCTTATCGACTTGCTGCTCAGCGTTATAACGATAATTTACCCCAGCCTGCACATCCCAAAAATCTGAAATATTACGGCTATACAGGGCCGCAATACGTTGCTCCGATTTTTCAGACTCAGCCTTGGCATAATCGGCATTGATAAACAATTTATTTTCATCACTGCCAATCCAGGTTTTTAATTTAGACTTAAGCGTACCCTTGCCATCTTCATCCAGCAACCATGCGCTATCTAACTGAGTCGATTGATAGATTTGCCCACCATGTTCACGGGTATGGTCGTGCTGCCCATGTTCTGTTTCAGGCGGTTGCTGAACTGTTGTCTGATGTTGATGCTGTGAATGATCCATCGTAGATGAAGCAGCTACAGGCATATTCTGCTGTGCAGGCATCTCCATTTGCATCATGGCGTCATGCCCTTCATGTGCATAGGTCAATCCACTCAATGAAGAAACCATGCCACCGATTGCCAATAATTGTGTATATCGTTTCATTTTAGAAACTTGCTTAGTGATGTACATGGCTCGCTCCTTGAGATGATTGAACAGGGGCTTGAACTGGAGTTTTTGAATCGTCGACATTGGCAACGATCAGCTTACTCATCATGCCTGCGCTCATGTGGTATAACAGGTGACAATGGATTGCCCATTCACCTAATTCATCCGCAGTCAACAAAGCTGTTACCGTCTTGCCAGGCGGTACAATCACTGTATGTTTATTTGGCATGTCCTGTGGTGCCTGACCATTTTCCAGTTGCATAAACATGCCATGTAAATGCATCGGATGCGCCATCATACTGTCATTGACAAATTTCAGGCGGATACGTTCACCATAACGCACCGTTAAAGGTTTAAAGTCAGGATCACTAAACTTCTTACCATCAATGGTCCAGATATAACGTTCCATCGTCCCACCCAGACGAATCACCACTTCACGTTCTGCTGGACGGCTATATTTTGCTGGCTGGGGTTGCAAAGATTGCAGATCAGCATACGTTAAGGCTTTCTGACCTGCTGGGGTTGCAGCATTAGCCCAGCCTTGTACAGTATGAGTGCTTTCTTTTTCAGAAGAGTCCTTCATCTGATGCTGGCGATGCTCCATCTCTTCGATGTTCATCTGTGCATGGGCACTATGATCCATTTGCGACATGTCCATATTTTCATGTGAAGCATGATCCATGCCTGCATGTTGTTTAGAGGCATCGGCCTGTTTATCCTGAGCAGTCTGATGTTGGCCATGATCCATCTTGCTCATGTTCATTTGCATATGCGCGATGTGATCCATAGCTGATTGCGAGGTCATTACAGTCTTCTGCTGTTCCTGTGGCATCTGGTGCTGACTATGGTCCATTTCGCCCATTTTCATTTGACCATGCGAACCATGATCCATCCCCATGTCTTCCATGGTTAATAAGGCACGTGGACGTGCTTTGGGAATCTGAACCCTCGTCGGAGTGGTCACCATTTCATTCTGTAATGAGGCAATGGCAAAACCAGAGCGATCAATCGACTCTGCTTCAATTTGATAATGTGCCTGTTTCGGTTCGACCAACACATCATAAGTTTCTGCCGTACCAATACGGAACTCATCTACAGGTACAGGCTTTACTGGCTGTCCATCGGCACTGACCACGGTCATTTTCAGGTTAGGTATACGTACATCAAAAAATGACATCGCCGATGCATTGATAAAACGCAAACGTACCTTTTCACCTGTCTTAAAAGCACCTGTCCAGTTTTGCTGTGGCGTCTGCCCATTTACCAAAAAGGTATAACCCGTAACATCGGACAAATCCGTTTTCAGCATGCGCATCTGGTTCCACATCGAGCGATCTTGCCAAGTTGCTTTCAACCCTTGTTGCTTGAACTGTTTCCAGACATCGCCAACTGTTTCACGCTGGTTCTGATAATACTCGGCTGATTTCTTCAGATTTGCCATGATCTTGTCACTTTCAGTTTCATGGAAATCAGACAACATCACCACATAATCACGTTCAGCTTTTTCATGTGCTGCGACAGGCTGCTTGCCTTTTGGATAAATCACCAAAGGGCCATATAAACCATCCTGTTCCTGCCCCTTGCTGTGCGCGTGATACCAGTAAGTGCCATTTTGGCGAACCTTAAAACGGTACTCAAAACTGCCATTCGGCTTAATACCTTTGAAACCGTTAAAGCCTGGTACACCATCCATGAGTCCGGGTAAAAGCAGACCATGCCAATGTAAAGACGTATCTTGATCTTTGAGCTGGTTATGAACGTGAATGACAGCTTCATCCCCCTCCTCAAATTCAAGCAGCGGCGCAATAAATTTCCCATTCACGGTAATACGTTGTACGGGTTTACCTGTCACATTGACAGTGCCCTGATTAATATTGAGATGATATTCTTTAATTGCTGCCACACTATAAGGTGCGAACAATAAGCTTAGGCTAGCGACAACACCAGCATATATTTTTGAGGACATGATGATTTCCTAATCTGTTAACTTTAAAAATGCTCACTTCCCTTTTCACAAAGAGAAAGAGCCTGCAAAGACAGATCAGGTTCTAGGAGGGCGTAAAATTTCTTGCCAATAGCCAGCAAGATGCCGAGCTTGGTAGTCTGTATTGATATACGTACTCAGCTCTAAAAATGGCGAAGTGGAAAGGCTTGGCGTATTTTGGTCTAAAGCAAAATTGATGCTTTGACAATGCGAAGTACTATTACAATCCTGACAATGCAGATGATCCTGCATTTGCCCATCATGACATTGACCGAGACTCATGCGATCTGCATGTGAGCTTTGCGCAGGATGATGTTGCATCATTTGCTGATCATGACACGATAAGGTTGAAACAGTAGATGAATGATGAGAGTGAACCTCTTGAACTGCTGCAACGGCCGCACTGCTTCCCCCAATGAAAAAAATCATCAGGAATACAAACCACAAATGTCTGTATTGCTTGCGAAATTGCACTAAAGGTTCCTTGTTTCTATCAATTCAGGTAATTGAATATGCCTAGCATAATTTCTTTCTGCTTTATGCACAATGATCTCACTGTTTAAATTCTTATCATTATATTCAGCGTCAGCATGATTTCGCTGTTTTCTTGGCCTATTCAAACCGCGAAGCCCGCTGCGCAAAAATAGTGCAAAATAAATAAGTTAGCGCATAAAAAAAGGACAGAAAATTGTCCTTTTTTCGTTTTTTTGCTGTGAATATAAACAACTGAAATCATTTTGTTTATTTTAACAACATCTTATCCACCTGCTTATCAACATGGTTATCCACCCAGTTATAAACAAAGTTATCCACAAGCTTGTGTGAAAAATAGGATGAAAACACTAAACTTCTGTTGCACCAACTTGAGCCAGCTCTGCACGCATTTGATCAATCACCGCTTTATAGTCTGGTTGACCAAAAATTGCAGATCCAGCCACGAACATATCCGCACCCGCTTCTGCAATCTCACGAATATTTGCTGGGCCAACACCACCATCAACTTCGAGGCGGATATCACGACCGCTGGCATCAATAATTTGACGCGCCTGACGTAATTTATCCAAAGTCATTGGGATAAATTTCTGGCCGCCAAAGCCTGGGTTTACGCTCATCAATAAAATCTGGTCGACTTTATCCAGCACATAATCAAGATAATGCAATGGTGTTGCTGGGTTAAATACTAAGCCTGCTTTTGCACCACCCGCCTTGATCAATTGCAAAGAACGGTCAATGTGGTCCGTTGCTTCTGGGTGGAAGGTAATAATTTCTGCACCCGCTTCAATAAAATCACCAATCATGCGATCCACAGGTGAAACCATCAGATGCACATCGATAGGTGCTTTAATACCGTAATTTTTCAGTGCCTTACATACCCCTGCACCAAAAGTAAGGTTTGGTACATAGTGGTTATCCATCACATCAAAATGTACAACGTCTGCACCTGCAGCTAGAACTTTTTCTACCTCTTCACCTAAACGCGCAAAATCAGCAGATAAAATCGAAGGAGCAATCAAATAAGGCTTGGACATGGATGACCTGGCAAACTCTGAGAAAAATGATGAAGTGATTATAACAAATTCAGCACACTTAGGGCTGTTACAAAGTCATTATTCAAGCATTGCAAACTTGCAACAACGCGTTGCATCTGAACTATTTTTATCTCGCCTGCGCTTTGCTATGTTAGTCAATGAAATTAGAGGAAGAAAAGCAACATGAATAGCAGCACAAATATCACGACGACTGAAGGAAAACGTATTAGTAAACGTTTGCTCAATCACTGGAAGCATAAGTTTGAAGTTGCAGAAACGGAAACAGAGACAAAAATCTTTATGCCTACTGCAACCGTTACCCTCACACCGCATGAACAGCATTTGGCGGTACTGATTGAAAACCAGCAAGATGATGTCGCACATCTCGAACAAGTGGTGATCAATCATTTAAACCGTATGGCACAGCAGGAATTTGTAGCTGAATGGCAGCACAATTAAAAAGAAGCTCAAATGAGCTTCTTTTTTTATCCAGCTACTTTTTCAAGCTGAATGGCATGAAACTGTAGGTGATCATCGATAAAACTTTGAATAAAGTAATAGCCATGATCATAGCCTTTGTGTAGACGCAAAGTGAGCGGTTGCTCAGCTTCCAGACAGACTTGTTTAAATTTTTCAGGATTCAGCTGAGCAAAAAACTGGTCATCCAGTCCTTGATCAATCAGGATTTCTTCAAATAATCCACCTTTCTGCTGCACCAGCGCGGTCGCATCATGTGCCGCCCATTGCTGCTGATCAGTGCCAAGATATTGGCTAAATGCTTTTTCACCCCACGGGCAAATACTTGGCGCACAAATTGGCGCAAAAGCCGAAACCGATTTGAATTGGTCAGGATATTTAAAGGCTAAGGTCAATGCACCATGTCCACCCATTGACAATGTACTTTATGTAGTATGCTTCTGCAATGTGCTATGAAAACTATATGGAATTTCGAGCATGTTGTAAACAGGTACTAAACATAGAGTAAGGAAAGATGGGTAGCAAATCAGAATCTTATTTTTCAAAATCAAAAGCGCACATCAACTTTATTACTGAATATCGTCCGACCTATTTTAATTCTGCCAGTTACAGCTTTGATCAGATGGGAAGCATCTATTGCCCGAGATTTCCTTCTTTAATCAAAAGCGACAATACTGTTTGGCATCTTGCTTCTGCATATTTTAATCATTTACTAATAGATCAGAGGAAGAGCACAGCATTATTAGAATCTGTTGCATCCGATCTGATAGATTTTCTTAGATTTCTAGAGCATACAGAATTAGACATTTTATATTTACCTCCTAAACCTGAAAAAAGAGTCACTTATCAATTTCATACGTCACTTCTGCAAAGAATTCGACTGGGTTTAATTTCTCCAAGTACTGCTCGTCAAAGGATGAATAGGATTCTACGCTTCTATGATTTCTTAATTTCAGAAAATGTTTTTACGCCAGAAGAGCTAAAAAATAGGCCATATGAGAAAATTAGGACATATGTATCTTGTATTTCAGCGACAGGTGATGTCTATAAAAAACAGGTTGATACTTCAAATTTAAAAATTAGACATAGCCCCCGTCCCTCATATGGTGATGAAATTATCGATGGAGGGCGGCTTCACCCTCTTTCTATGATTGAACAACAAATTTTTCTTAAGTATTTAGAACAATACGGTTCTAGGGATTTTCAACTTATTTGCTATATGGCTCTATACACTGGGGCAAGATTACAATCTATCTGTACGTTAAGAGCATTTCATATAAAAGAGTTACTTACCAAACAAATGCCGAATAGTGTTGATGATACCTACAGCATTCGAATAGGTGGAAAATCAATTATTGATACTAAGGGTGGTTATGAACACAATTTGAAAGTACCAGCATGGTTAATCCAAGATATAGATCAATATTTAAGTTCTGAATCTTGGAAGCAAAGAGCATCTCAGAGCCTTTATAAAGTTGAAGATGAAAATTACGTCTTTCTTACTAAACATGGAAACCCATACTACACATCCATCAAAGAAATTGAGGATCGTAATCTTCAATTATTTTCAAAAGAAATAAAGTCTTCAATACATAGAGGTAATGCAGCCAGACAAGCACTGACTAAATTGATTAATCTCATGCACAAAAATAAAGAGGATATCAAGACATTCACTCTACATGATTTACGTGCAACTTTTGGAGTCAACTTGCTTCTATCAGCCTCAAAGCATGTTAATGATATTGATAAAATTTTACCCTACATTCAAAGCAGAATGGGGCATCGAAATATCATGAGTACAACTCACTATGTTAGGTACATTGCTTATTCAAAATCTAATGCTGAGGTAGACAAAAAATTTGAAGAAATACTATTTGATTATCAAGGAATTAATTGAAGATCATGTTTGAAGAACGAGACATTAAATATCTTTTCCCTGAAGATTATGAAGCCCTATCAACCTCATTTTTACCTAACGTCGTTTTAAAATTAAAAGTAGTAGGAAAAATATCATATCTAGATTTTGGTACAATTTTTTTTCAAAATCATACAGCAGTGAGTAGGCGAACACACTACGCATTAGTTGATAAAAATTCATTGTTCACAGGATTAATCTCACCATTACATGAGTATATGTTGGATATGGCCCAAAAGTATTCTCATGCCTCAATTAAACACTTTTTTAAAGTCATTAGAAATGTAGTTAAAGATCTATACTCTCGTTATGGCATATTTGAATTACAGGAAAGATCACAAGCATTAGATATATATAAAGAATATACACAATATCTAATTATGGATCGAGCAACTAAACTTAAAAATTCGATTACAGATCTTGGTCAATACAATAGAAAGCAACATATTTTTGCGGAAATTTTATCAAGATCACTAGAGATTGATATTAAAGAAGTAAAGAACTCTTATATAGAAATCGCATCCAAACATAAAGAACATAATATTCCAGTTGATGAGCATAAATTTCAAAATTTCTTTCAGATAAATGAAACAATATTTTTAAATTTTTCTGACTTCTTGATGAACAAGAAAAACCTACCAATTCACATAAAAAATAAAGATATTGATATTTCATTTTATGAAGTATTTAATAACAAGAAAATAGATCAGAATAACATAGATAAGATTAATCAAAATAATGCAAAAATTTCCAATTTAGCAATCACGGCATTTATAAACTGTTTTGTATCAGCATCATCACTAAATACATCACAAATATATAGCTTGAAAGTCTCTGACGTAAAAGACCTACACTCTTCAACAAAAGGGATGAGAGTTATTACTACAAAGCCGAGAGCTGGCTATAAAAATATTGAATTAACTTTACCTTTAAAATTTAGAAAATTACTATTAGATTATTTAAACCTTAGAGAATGGATAATAAAAAATTATAAGTTTGATGATGATATAGGTGAAAGTAAAAATTTACTTTTCATAAGTTTAAATAACACCAAAGCTATCTATAAAGACAACTTTATTATATCTTATTCTGAAAACCAACATAATATATTTAGAACTTGGTTTATAAAAAATTTTTATAAAATAGAGTGGATTCCATTATCAAAGCTAAGATCCACTATTGCAAATATTTATCATAATGAAAGTAAAAACTTAAATATAGTAGCTAAAAAATTAGGGAATACTCCTCAAATCATTGCCAGCTCATATACAGAAGCTACTGAATCTCAAGTCTTAACTGAAATGACTAATACTTTTCAAAGTATCTCTACTTCAGCACCGATTATATCAAATACTACTTCAACGATAAGGCTAAACTTGGCTAACACGTTAAGTACTGACATGGGTCACTGTTTCACTAAAGCACCTAAACTTCATAGTATTTATCAAAATATTGACCTAGATACACCCAATTGCTCAAACCCAATTTCATGTTTATTTTGCGAAAACTATGTCATCCATACAGACAAAGAAGATATTCATAAGCTTTTATCAGCTAAAAAAGTTTTTGAAATGGCAAATTCTAACCAAAACTCAGAAAATATTTTTCTTGTTATTCAAAAAATAAATGATGTTTTGGATTCTATTCTTAATAACGACCCCAAGAATGAACAAACTATTATGCTTAGTTCTAAATTAATAAGCACTGGAAAATTAAGCCCTTTTTTTGAAATTATGCTCAATACACTTACAGATTTAGGTGTGAATTTTTATGAATAAAATCCCTGCTATTGCAGATACATTTGGTGCATCGAAACAAGAATTTAATCACCACCCTAAAAATGATACCGTCATTAGCTTAGATCAATTAGGAAAACCACTTAGCTACTTCGAAAGTGAAATTTGGGAATTGGGTTGCTACGCACATAATTACACTGATCAATCTGAAATTAATTTTTATCTAGACCACACATCCCCCAAAAAATATACGTTGTCACATCAAATAAAAATTGTTTTATTTTATCTAATGTTCTCAAGAAAAAGACGAGATAATAATATTACATTGAAAACTATCCAAGGTAATTTCTTTATCATTAGAAAAATTGCATATTTATGTTTAGACTTCAATTGTGATTTTACAAATATAAAAAATAATGGAATTTTTCTAAAATCTTTAAAAAACCATCTATCGGAATTAAGCTGGGAAAGTAAAAAGAAATATATAAATATATTAAATTCAATTAATAAAGCAGGTATGCTTTATCAAATTGATGATTTTGGATTTAGTGAAAAATATATTCAAGAAATAAAAATAGCTCAGCATTCTGAAATGAAAGAACACAAGCAGACTCTTTTAATTCCATCTAGGATTTATGGGCAGTTTATTGACAGTGGTTTAAAATTCTTTGATGAAATACAGCCATTTATGAATGGAATTCATAATTTGGTTCGTGAAAATGACTTTCATACACATAAAGAAGGGAATAATCATCGTCAGAAATCCAAAATATTTAAAGCAATGCTAGAAAAGCACGGACTAACCGAATTAAGTGCAAAATATGACATGAGGTTTAGTCAACGTGTCTTATTCTTCATCCAGTCAATTCAAAATTTAGGTGCCTTTCTACTACTATGCTTTAGCGGAATGCGCCGATCCGAAGCATTAAATTTAAATTATGTATCATATCAGGAGATAAAAAGAAGAAATCTACCATCGGCATGGGTTCTAAAAGGAACTACTAGTAAGTTTACTCAAGTTGGAGCCGTCGCAACGTATTGGGTTTCATCTAATGTAATACTCCATGTTGTTGATACATTACGGAAACTGACAAAAATACATCAATCATGGTGTGCTAAACGAGGAGTCATTTCACATTTAGAACTTGAATCGTATCCTCTGTTTCCATCATTTGCCATTAAGCATGAAAAATCTTTCCATCCCATTTTTGAGATGCCTTTAGGCGGATTTATGGAAGATCATTATTCAATTTATAGGGCGATAGATCCCATCATTTTTACAGAAGATGATTTACATGAGTTAAATATTTTTAATCCATTAATTAATTGGTTAGATGACTATAAACTTGAAATTGGAAAGCCATGGAAGTTTACTAGCCACCAGTTTCGCAGATCTTTGACGGTATACAGTGCTCGAAGTGGTTTAGTGAATATTCCAACACTAAAACGCCAATTGAAACATATCTCTTATGATATGACGCTGTACTACAGCAAAAACTATATGAATGCTCAAAATATCATACAAGATAAAAACCTTTCGGATTGGGAGTATGAATCTAGCCTAATTAAAGAATATAGAAATCAAACCTTATATGAACAATTATCTGATTTCACAAAAGATGTAGTACAAAAAGATACGCCTTTATTTGGAGGTGAAGGTAGTAGACTACAAGTACTAAAAGATCAAAATAAAGCTCCTGTATTTTTAACCGATAAAAAACAGACCGAAAAGTATATTTTTGAAGGAAAAATTGCTTATCGGAAAACAGTTCTGGGTGGGTGCTCTCGTACTTCAGGTTGTAATAAGTTAGGATTTTCTTATATTACCGCATGTATCCCCTGCTCTTATTCAATTTTCAACGAAGACTCCATTGATGCTCTGGAATTAGCAAAAAATGCATACACTAAAATTGCTGATGAAAAATTAAATACAAACGAATCTTTGTTATATGAGCAGTACATGCAAGAAGTCAAAGCAGTCGAACAACTTCTAGAAAAACTTCGTAAGAAATACATTGAGGTAAAAAATGTCTAAAGCTTTAGTGAATCTTAATGAAGCGCTGAATCGTCTAATTATAAATACGCCTATTAGAGTGCCTAAAGGCTCAAAAATCAATAATGATACGGTAGCACTAGAAGCTGGTCTGAAAAGAGGAGCTGTAAAGCGCTCTCGTCCAGAACTAGCTGAACTATTGGATAACATCAAAGAAGCTGAAGCAAAAAGACTGGGAAAAGAATACAGTAAAAAAAGCTCAAAAATCGTAATGCAAAATGAAACTTTAAAGCTCAAGCAACAGTTAAAACAACTTCAGGAAAAATATGATGCTCAACTTAGCCAAATTAACTCTTTAATCTTCGAAAATCATAGATTAAAGCGAGAAAATCAGTTCCTCAATGAAGAAAATAATAATAAAATCATAGGCTTTAAGATCAATAAAAATTAGAGAAATTCTTCATGAAAGACTGGTTGATTAATGAGTTTTATACATTTGTAGAAATTGTACATAGACGTAAAGCAATTTTAATTTTACCTTGCCTTGGTATGATTCTATTTACCTTACTAGACATATGGATGCAACACTTGCTTTTAGAAACCGTAAATAAGGCATCAAAGTCTATCATTGATTTGACGCCTATTTTTGTAATGCACTATGAAAAAATGCGTCGTATCGCTTTTTTCGAAATTGTTCTTGTTGGTAGCATCTTATGGTCGATCAAAGAATATTTAAAAACGAGAAGAAGACACTATTAGAACTAAAACCAATACTCAACTAAAACATGTTTTAAGGTATTAAATTCTTGATATCTACTTTCAGCACATGTGCAATTTGAGCCAATTTTTCAACGGTTACACTTACTTCACCTCGTTCAATTCTACCTAGATAGCTACGATCTATGCCTGTCAAAAGTGCTAATTGTTCCTGACTGATTCTCTCTTGCTTACGTACCTTTCTGATTTGAGAACCTATAGATTCTGCAAGTCCTTGATTCATGGCTAATGCCCAAATACAAGAACTATCAGGAATTGAAGGTTTTTAATCCACGGATTATAATCCTCATTATTTATTAAAGATCATTATGAACGTAGAATCCTTACCACTTTTCCCCCAGTTCATGAGGGTACTATGCAGTTATCGAATTTCATCTTTTCAAGTCAGTGATATATTTTCTAAAGTGCTATTGTTAGGAGTTAAAAACAACAATATTAATTATCAGAATGTCTACCGTTTAGTCCAACGATTTGTAAAAGAGGGATTTTTATCAATTGATAATACTAAAACCTCCTATAAAACATATTCCGAAACAACTGAAATGATGATTATTCGAGATCGGTTTTGTATCGAATCTAATGAAACAATTGATAGACTTATAGATGAAAGTAATAAACTTGAATTAGATATTTCTAACCTTAATGGAGAAATAACAGCATACAATGATTTTAAAAAGACTTATCCTGACCTTCAATTCAAAATAGAGCAACTTCTACAAAGAAGGGAAAGAGACTTAGATTTACTAAGAAATAAATATAGTGCTTTATCGTCCTTGATAAAATACCTAACAGAATAAATAACTTATATGAGTCAGCATTAATTTAAGCTGACTCTAGATCAATTAAAACTGTTTTTCTACAACACCATAGCTACTAAGTCTAAAGAACTTAGAATTAAAAAAATGAGGAGGAATTTTTTTCTGTAAAAGCCTGTAAAAATTCTCGTCATGTGTAGATATTATTATTTGTTTATTAAATTTCAAAGATATACCTCTTAGCAAATCAATTACAGAAAGTACATTAATTGAGTCCATTGCTTGAATAGGATCATCGATTAATATTAAATCTAATGGTTTTCCATGATTATCTCTTGCATTAATAGCACGAGAAAGGAAAACACTAAGACTAAGAATATTTAATTGAGCAGAACTAAAAAAAATGACTGGAGAAATTGTTTCACCAGAATCATCTTTAATAAGAATATTTAAAGATGGCTTTTCCAGTACACTAAAGTCAGGCTCAAAGATTACCTCCTTGAATTTTGGGTGTGGATCAATCTTCCGATAAATAGTATTAATCAAATCTGTATAAAAAAATGATTTTATATAATCAGACAAATATTTAATTAAATTTTCCAACTCAAAAGATAATTTTTTATCTACCTTATTAAAATCCAATAACTCATTTTCAATTAGAGCCAACTCAGCTCTCAATCTTAGGCTTTTAGAATAAGGTTTAATGACATCAATCAAGTCCAAAATGACTGAAAAATTAGAAATCAATTTTTGAGAAAATCGTATATCATCATCAAGCTTGTCTAGCTTAAGTTTCATATATTTATCAATATCCAATTCATTATCTTTATCTACCACATATCCTATAGAATTAAAATACAAATTAATCTGTAAGTTTATATCCAAAAAAGAATCGTTTAATTTCTTTTTCATATCATTCAACTCATCAATAGAAAGCCAATGATTATTATGGATTAGTTGCCCCCTCAGCTTTTCTAATTCACCAGCTAAATAATCGCATTCTTTTTCAAGGTCATTTCGCAATAAATTATATTTTTTCTTTTCTTCTTCATAAATAGAATTAAAGTTATTATAATCAATATCATTTTCAACAATAAATTCTTTAACTGACGAATACACCTCCAACAATTCAAGACGCTTAATATTACTTTTAGCAGATTCCAAATATAGAGAAAGACTATCAATATTTTTTTTAATTTCCAGAATTCTAGTTTTAACTTCAATAACAGCTTGCTCTTTTAAAAAAAGAAGACCCTTTATCTCAAGAATCTTAGCATCAACCATACCATTAAAATCACTTAAATCCATGTCACTAAAAAAACTCTGAAAATTTTTATTATTTTTTTTAGCTACATCCAGTTCATTTTTTTTATTTGTCAATTCTTCTTCAATATTTTTAATTTCTGCATTAATAAAATTAATTTTTTTAGCCAAGAACTCCAATTTATTATTTTTAGTTTTCTCAATATTAATTAAACTAACTTTCAACTCTTTTTCAAATTGAGATTTTTGTTCTAACAATTCAGCAAGTTCAACAGAACTTGCATGAAACTCTTCTGATGTTAAAACATTATTCTCAATTAAATCCTTTAAATCTTCTGGAGAATTATGAACATGTTGACAAAGTGGACATTTATTAGTTTTATTTAAATTAAAATACTCACCACCTAATGCAATAAGCTTTTCTAAGAAACTCATTTGTGTAGTTAAGTTCTTCTGTTTGTCTCTAATTAGTTTCTCTTTAAACTCTAAATTTTTTACTTCATTTAAATTTTCATAAAAATTATTTAAAATATCTTTCTCAACACCAATTATGCTTATATCTTTAGATATTATTGAGCTTACATCAACAGAAAAATTAAAGACTTCCTTAGATAAACCTTCAAAGTTAAGTTTCATAGCTTTAGAGCTTTCTATTTTTTTACTTAGAATTAAAATATTAGCCTCTAAGTTTAGAACACTCAAATTAGAATTTTGATATTTCGAGAAAAAATCATTTGCATTATTTAATTTATATTCAAAATCATGCAACTCCTTTTTTAAATAAATAATTTCTTTATCAAAATCAATCAACTTAGAATTTGAATCATTCAGTTCACGATCTAAAATATTTTTCTCCGAAGACCTAAAGTTGAATTCCTTTAGACGAGCATTAATGTCATCTTGAGTACGAATAAATTGATCAAATCCATCTCTAGTAAAATCATACCTTTCTTGTTTCCTCTTTATCAACTTTAAGTCATCAATATATTTTAAATAAATACTATTAAGCTCTTGATATTTATTCTTTTTACTAATAGAAGAAACTAAAACATCTAAATCAGAATTCAATTTTTTTCTAAAATCAATTTTTTGCTTTATTTCATTAATTTTTGATTCAAATTTTAAAGTATTGTTTTTTAATAAATTTAAATTATTAACATCATTGCCAATCTCGATCTTCCTCCTATTTACAATAGCAATAATTTCTTGCTCTAATTCTAAATTAAAACCATCAATTATGAGTGGTATGTTTTCTCCAAATCCATTTAATTCACTAACATAGTTATTATAATCTTCAAAAACCTTTTCATTAACTGGTTTATTTAACTCAATTAGAATTTTTTTCTTATTTTCTTCAGCAGCATCAATAGATTGCCTATTTTCACTAATAAGCAATGATACTTTTTTTCTTAAGTCCTCTGCTTCACCACAAAAGCCAGTCATAAAACTATTATATCTATTCTCTGGTTTTTCCTCCCGAATAAAACGATCGATATTATCTTGTGATAAAATAACATTTCTAAAAAAAATAAAATTCTTATCAGTTTCAGACTCAGTAAAGCGTAAGTCCATTGAGTCTATTCTCGGTTTACTCCAATTTTTTAAAAAATTTCCAGCACTAGTTTCAATTGAAACATAAGTTGGAATATCTTCCGAAATAAATTTATTTCTTAATATTATTTGTGGAATCCCTTCTTGTTTAGTAGATTTAGCCGCTAATTCATTACTTTTTCTATTCGCATCTGTAATATAACGTGATATATTATTTGTAATCCCCCACTCTATGGCATCATAAAAAGAGCTCTTACCAAAACCATTTGGTGCATATATGGAAATAAAATTAGAAATCTCACCATTATTTGAATTAAAATCAAATGTTCCATCATTTTCTGATTTATAAGCTCTAAAACCTTGAATTACAACTTTTTTAATTTTCATTATTCCGAACTCCTTTAACCATATATTTAATAATATTAGCACGGATTTCTTTAGACTCTTTTTTTGTATCTAATGAAATCTTTTTTATTAGTTCAAGTAGCTCACTATCAATCACTCCTTCAATATCTACTACTTTATTTTCTTCACCCAAATGCATATCATGACCGAACAACTCACAATTAATCATTTCTTGTGCAGAAGACAAATCAGGAATATCTACCAACCCATCTAAAACTAATTTTCTAGCAAAATACTTATCATTTTCGATTCTATATTTATCATCTAATGAAAGTTTTTCTTTACTTAGATAAATTAAATAAATATTCCATCTTGCATATTCATCTTCTGGTTGATATTTTACCGAAAGCTCACCTTGAATATCCTTCCAGAAGCTTACTATATCTTCTTGTGAATTACTCCAGCATACTATACAACTCATAAATAAATTATCATTTATATCAACAGAAAATAGTTCAAACTTAAATTTTTCAAACTCATATTGCAAAAAATCAAGCTGCTTAGGTTTATTTAATAATTTCATAGTACAACCCCTTAAAAAAACGTATTTTTTCTTTTATTTTCATCTCTTTATAATCATATTCTTTATCTAAAACACAATGATTATGCAGAGCTTGCAGATGTGTAATAATGAAATTTCTATAAAGGTTTTCATATGTATTATCTATTTCAAAGTCATATCCTGTTTGTGGTATTGCTGAAATATCCTCTATAACTTTTTCCAAGGTTTTAGGATGAGGTAATAAGCTAGCATTCTGCTGAGGAGAAGTAACAATTAATGTGCCTTTTTCTTTAAATACACTCTGTGCATAAATTAAAATATCCTGTAATTTTCTAGTCCAGTTTTCATTTGAAGCATAATAAATTAAGCGCCTATTTTCATCTAATTTTTCCAAATAGGTTTCATCTGCTTTTTCAGGAGTATCAATCAACAAACATATAATTAAAAACTCACAATATGCCACCCATAACTCTCTATCTTTTAAGTTATGATTATTTTTTTCTGAAAGCAATAACTTACTATTATAACGTTGCATTAGGAAATATGGAGACAAGCCATCTTCAACAACTTTATCGACAAATCGAATTAAAGTTGATTTTAACTCCTCAATATTTGATAAATCAGCAACATTAAAATTAAAAATGCTATCTTTTATTCTAGAAAAACACTCCAAAAAACTTGGAATCATGGGACGTAAATTATTTTTTTCTATAATATCATCAAAAAAACTCAAAGCATTACATCTCAGACGTCCAAAATGTTCCGTTTCATCTTCACCATCCATACCAAACTCTACACCAGTTAAATATGGTATATCATTATCTATATAATATACCCCCCCACCAGACATCCCTAATATAATATTTTTTGGAGGTATACCATCTCCACTTAATACAAAACTATTATCAACGACTTCAACTAATACCCCATTTTGATGTTTAATCTCAATATTTGTATCACGTCTCAACTCTGGATAACCAACCAACATTAGAGGTGCAGCATTTGGTAAATTTCCTACAGAACAAGTTTGTTGAGAAACATCAGCTTGGTAGTTAACAACTATAATTGCACAATCTATCTTATCATTATGATGTTTATAAATATTTAAAACTATAAGCTCTGTACCATCTTTTTTCTTTACAGTATTTTGTTCTGAAATTACATGTTTAGCTGTTAAAACATAAGTATAGTCTGACGTCATTCCATTAACTAAGACACCACTTCCTTTATTAACAATAACACTATGAAATGTCATAAAGTCATGTCTGTTCATACTAAAAACTCTTGACTCTTACTAAAACCTATAAGTTTTTCGCTATAAAAATCTTTATTTTTTTCCTTAAAGATAATCCTATCAACAACTTCTTTATAATTAAAAAAAACCACCCCATCTTTGCTTGACTTCATGATACGAGAAATAGTTTTTTTACTTACAGCTCCCTTTTTCACTCCATTTGAAGAAATTAAATATTTTTTTGCATCAATCATATTTAGAAGTTCTAAACTTGTATTATACTTACTTGCATGATGTGATATTTTAAAAAATTCAACATCCAACTTAAAATCTTCACTATAACCTAGTTCTCTTAAACTTTTTATTATTATATTATTATGTGCATCACCCAAAAATAACATTTTTTTCTCTTCAGCTTCTATAATAAATGCTATCGAGCTCTCATTCGATAATGAAGTATCCTCCTCAAAGTTATCTTCAGACTGTAACTCATCAAAAGTTAAATGATAGTCATTTTCACTACCAGATGTCTCTCCGTCACTTTTCTCTTTGGGCCAAATACATAAAAGTTTTTTTAAACATTCTTTAGTAGGTGACAATATTTTAAAAGTAAATGGTCCACATTCTAATTTTTCTCCAGCAGTTTGAATTGGAAGTAGTTCACACTCTGTTTTCATTAATAATTTTTCTAAAGTTGAACCTTGCTCTGCTGTTGTTTGAGCTGCGGAGCTACTAATTGATATTTCATTCTCTACAATTTTTGTATGTTCGAAATAGTCTGTTATAGCTAGTGAAGAATTAAACCAAACCCGTTTTACCATTTCTTGTAAATATCCTCTTGTTTCATACCCCCTAATTAGCCCCCCGATATGGTCGTCATCAAAATGAGTCAGAATTAAAAGATCGATATATTGGTCTTTTCGTTTCAACTCATCTAATAATATACGTAATTCACCTGAATAACGCTGGTGAGGTCCATGACTAAATGTAGTCTTGTTCCCACCATCTATCAATATATTAAATACCTTATTACCATTCGTATGACTTATTAAAAAACAATCTCCATGATTTGCTTGAAGCATTCTTATGTTTATTGACATGTTAGACTCTTAAATACTAGGAAGAACTTTCACTCTTATATATTAACAAATAAAATAAAAACATTCTTCCTAACTATAATATATAAAAATTTTTAAAGATTGATTGAATGAAATTTAATATGTTCTTCCATAAAACTAGCTATAAAATAATAGCTATGATCGTACCCATCTCTCATATTTAAAGTAATTGGATAGCCGTTATCCCTACAAACATTTCCTAAAAGTTCTGGCTTCAACTGTTCTTTTAGGAAAGAATCTTCACTACCTTGATCAACTAAAATAGGCATATTCACAGAACTGGATTTGATTAGCTCGACAGCATCATAGTCAGACCATAAAGCCTGATCAGTACCAAGATAAGCAGTAAATGCCTTTTGCCCCCAAGGAACTTGAGAAGGTGCAACAATTGGGGAGAAAGCAGAAATACTCTTATAGATCTCAGGATTTCTTAATCCTATGACTAATGCCCCATGTCCACCAGCACTATGCCCCATAATGCTTTGAACTTTATTTGTAGGGAAATTTTGATCGATTAAAGCTCTTAATTCATCAACAATGTAATCGTACATTCTATAATTTTTTGACCAAGGTTCTTGAGTTGCATTCACATAGAAGCCTGCGCCTTGCCCTAAATCATAAGCTTCATCATCTGGGATGCTCTCACCTCTTGGGCTAGTGTCAGGAGCAACAATAATTACCTTGTGTTCAGCAGCATATTTTTGTGCGCCAGCTTTAGTTATAAAATTTTGTTCGTTACATGTAAGACCTGAAAGCCAATAAATTACAGGGAGTTTTTCATTTTCATCATGTGGTGGAATATAAATTGAGAAATTCATTGAACATTTTAATACTTCCGACTCGTGCTTATATACTTCCTGCCAACCGCCAAATGAAGCATGTTTTTCTAATCTTTCCACTGTGACTACTCCTACAATCATGAATAATGGATATAGTAGCGTGGATATGAAAAAGTATGGAATTTTTGATAAGAAAATTTGATGTATTCTGTTGAAATATGGATTTTTTTATGGAATTTTTAACTTACTTATTAAAACTTATAAAAATCAACAAACTAAAATATTTTCCATATTTTCAAAAAAACATTGTTTAGAGTGTCCAAAAATTCCGACCTGATTTTCAGCCACAGGGAACGCTTGTAAAACATGCGCATAGAGTTCATCAACCAGATAAGACTCCATTTGATAATGCTCAGCCCAAGGTTGCTGGGTCGCATTAATATAAAAGCCAGCTCCCTGCCCAATATCCCAATGATCGCCTTGTGCAACACCCTCACCACGCGGAGAAGTGTCAGGTGTAATTAAAATCAGGCTGAGTCGAGCCGCCATCCGTTGTGCATGGGCTTTAATCGCAAAGGTTTCTTCGGTACAGGTTAAACCAGCAAGATAAAACAAGGCTGAACATGCTTTGCCTTCCAATGCCGCGGGTGGCAAATAGACACCCACTTTGGTGCTACCTTTAAGATGTTGAGACTCAAGTTGATAAATACGTTGCTCACCCTCAAAACAACGGTTTTTTTGCAGTAGCTGCATGTTCATCATCCTGTGTTTTTGTAATGTCTGTAGATGCAATATTTTGTGTCGGGAACAGATACGGTTCAAGCTGTGGCAGCATCAATTCCATATTACGACCGATCGACCATTGCGGTTCAGATGGTTCAACACCTTGCGCCACTTCCCACTTGGTCACGGTCTGCTTGGCTTGCTCAAACGCTTTTTTCATGGAATATTGTTCACGCATCGCCAGATCAAAAAACGCCCGACCGAAATAAGTATAGTCTGCTTCGTTATTACAGCCAAAAGAAGTTTTGTCTGCCGCAGAAGCCGTAATAATTAAAGTATCTGGTGATTGTAAAGCGGGAATAAAACTACCTGAATAACACGCTGAAATCACAATAACACGCCAGCGAATTCCAGATTTATCCAGTGTTTCTCTTAACCATTTTGGATCGACCTGATCCAGATTAAGAGGTGCATTTTCAATTTCAAAATGATTACGCTCACCATGCGATGTCATGTATAGAAACAACACATCGCTATCACGATTCATTTGCTGACCAATACGGCGTAAAGCCAACTCCATACTGGTTTTCGATGCGATTGGCACTTCTAAACGCGTGGCTGGATTATTAATCAGCATAATCGAACGCCCAAAGGTTCCAAACCGCGTATCAAACTGTTCTCTTATACGTTCAATTTCCGATTTGAATACATCCACATAGCTATCACCAGCCACACCCATAAAGTACCAGTGGCTTTGTGCAATATCACCATATTGAATCTGATCCAATGCCTTATCCAGCAAATGGCTTTGCGCATAGAAGGCATCTTCGGCAAAACTTGGCGGGGTCTGTTCCACTTTCCAGATCGGCTGATCCTTTACTGAAAGCTGCCATACCACCATGGTCGCAATCGTTGCCACAAAGACCAGCGCTCGCTCCCACCAAGGCCAGTTCAAAGCACGAGAAAAGACCCAAATTACAGCCAGACTTTGCCAGACAAATAAACCAACAAACAGTGGCGGCAGGAAACCGTTATAGATACTGTCAGGAATAAAGTTCAGATAACCATTTGAACCGAGATACTGAATGATGCATTGTAAAAGCAGAATATTGGTATCGAGTACTAGCCACAGTAATGCAGGCACCAGCATCAAACGCGGCTGATTCATCCGTTGTGAAAGAAAAATACCGACAATAAGAGCAATAAAAGGCCAAAGTGCGTAGCCAATCAAACCTTGAGCATTGAACTCCCCCATTTGACCTGCCACCAACCAGCTATAAAGCGAGTTGGTACAGCCGCCGAGGATACCCCAGAGAATCAGCTGGGTAATAGAAGGATGAACAACCTGTAAGGAACGGCGAGACCCGAGGAACAACCACATTCCAGCAATTTGGTTACTTTTAAAATCATGCCAGAGATTAATGGACGGTTTGAGGTCTATCATAAAATTCTTCGGGAGTTTCTCTTTTCAAGCCTAAACTGAAAATATGCCATTCTAATGATTGAATGTGCAGTACTTTTCCTAAAAGACGCAATGCGTGACTGTAGTGTAAGCTCGACAAGAATTTTTTAGCAATCATGCTTTTGCACTATATCACAAATCTTTACCGAGCATTGACGCAAGCCAAACAATCATTTAAATCTGATTTAAAGTTAACCTTTTGGAAAATATGCATCAAAACGGCAAGCATCACCTAACCATTGGTGATCAGGGGTTTGATCCGCCAGATAAACCGCATGTCGTGGTCGTTTCACAATCACCCGTTTCGCGATCTGGTTGGCCAAATGCAAGAGTTGATCCCCAAGATCCATTTCCCCATCTTCAGGCAACAACATATGTAATAACTGCATTTGCTTCTTGACCTGAGCCTGTTTCTTTACTGCTTGCTGGTTCTGATCACGTTGCGGAAACATGGGATCAAGATATACAACATCGACCTGCTCACCCTGCTGGACAAGTTGCTGTAAATAGCTATTGGAATCCGCATAGATCAGTTCAATACGCGACATGAACGACTGTAAAAACGGATCTTGCTCGGCCTGTGCTTTGGTATATTCCAGCAACACAAACAGGATCGGATGTCGCTCAACCAGTCGTACATCGGCTCCCAAATAAGCCATCAGTAAACTGTCATGACCTAAACCGGCAGTTGCATCGATCAAGCTTGGTTTTTCACCCAGTTGGCATGCTCTGGCAATCATCTCTGATTTTAAGCTGGCTCTTTTTAAACGGGGAATCTCGGCACGCCAGTCAGGTTGCATTTTCATCCCGTTCGCAGCAAGGCTCAACCCATCGCTATCGATGACCAAAGCCATTTCAGGATTCAAACGTAAAAAACGGGCATTAATCTTTTCAACAGCTTGACCATTCAACTGAACATTCAATTCAGCCAAACGGCTTTTCAATTGCTGAAATGCCTGTTCATATTCCGTTTGATACCAACACTCCATCTGCATTACCAATGCACCCAACCTGTCCACCACGTCGCCAAGATAAATAAACCAAATACAATTCGATAATACGCAAATGCCGTGAAGTCATGCTTAGACACATAGCGAATCAAGGCACGGATGACAACCAAGGCAGAAATGAAAGCAACAATAATACCGACGGCTAAGACCATCATGTCATTGCTGTGCAATTCATGACGCATCTTGTACATATCCAGTAAGCCAGCGCCCATCAATACAGGAATTCCCAAGAAGAATGAGAATTCGGCCGCAGCTTTACGAGATACACCTAAAAATAATGAACCAATAATGGTTGAACCTGAACGTGAAGTCCCTGGAATCAAAGCCAGACATTGAATCAAACCAATGAGCGTCGCTTGTTTAAAACTCAGATCATCCACTTCTTTGGTAACGATCTGGTGCGGTCGACGTTCCGCCCATAGAATAATAAAACCACCGACAATCAAGGCAATCGCAACGGTAATCGCATTAAATAAATAGGCTTTGACCACATCACCAAAAGTCAGGCCAATAATTACGATGGGAATAGACGCGATGATCAGGTTCAGACTCAGACGGCGACCCTGCTCTTGTCCAGTGAACGCGCCAATCAGTGCTCCCCACAATTTACCCCAATATTCATAAATAACCGCGGCAATCGCACCGATCTGCACGGCAACAGCAAACATATCTCTTTTTTCAATCGTCCAGAAATCAAGAAGTTGTCCAGATAAAATGAGATGTCCTGTACTTGAAATGGGCAGGAATTCGGTAATTCCCTCAACCAAGCCCATAATTGCTGCTTTAAATAGCAATAAAAGATCCATAATTAACCTTAATTCGCCTTACCTTGTTCTGGAATTTTTTTCCACGCATCATCACGTAAATACACAGGCAGCGCATGTTCAGCATCGACCCATTTTTGCTGTGCCGCATAGCTTCTGGCAATCACAGCAATATCTTGTGCTGTTGCCTTAATCTGTACCAGTGCCGTGTTTTGAATGGAAACCTCAGCGGAGTCTATTCCAGTTGGCTTAATTAATTCTGAACCCGAACCAATCGGCGTAAATTTGCAATATGCAGAAGCTTGTTCGTAATTTAATAATTTTTCTTCATCCATCGCCTGCATCATGCCCTGCTCATCCAGACTAAAGTTCGCGATATAAACTTCCTGCATGCGTGCGTCGAGTACAGCTGTAACTTGCTTTAAACCCGTAACACGATAAGCCGCTTGCGCCAAGGCCTGCAAACTAGAAACTGGAATCACGGGTAAATCCTGAGACCAAGCCAAAGCCTGTGCAACGGCAGCATTAATACGTACCCCACTAAATGAACCTGGGCCGCGACTAAACGCAATTGCTGCTAAATCAGCAAGTTGAGTTTGGGTTTGTAATAAGGCTTGCTCGGTTAAAGGCAAAATTGTTTGCGTTTGTGCTTTCGGCCGATCATCCAACTGAAAATAGAGTTCTTGAGTATCATCAATTAATGAAACAGAACACTGCTCATTTGCAGTTTCCAATGCCAGCAACTTCATGCAAAAACCTTAGCCCAAAAGAGATAAAAAACGTCGAGTATCATACTCCACTCAAACGCGATAGGCGAGTTCTTGGCTTTTTTATCTCAATAAAAAGCCAAGCATAAACTTGGCAATATCACGACTTCATTTTTAAATAGGCGTTAAAAAGTAAAGGGTTCCAGATTTAAGAAGTTTTTATAATGCTCTGCATAATGCAAGGCACTCAAACGCAAACGTGCAGCCCCTTGTTCATCCAGTGTTTTCACTACTTTTCCGGGAGACCCCATCACTACAGAATTATCTGGAATAATCTTTCCTTCTGGAATCAGGGCATTGGCACCAATAATGCAATTCTTACCAATCACGGCGTTATTCAAAATAACCGCATTCATACCAATCAGCGAATTATCACCAATGGTACAACCATGTAACATGACCTTATGTCCAACCGTCACATATTCACCAATAGTCAATTCAATACTAGCATCAGTATGCAATACGGCATTTTCCTGAATATTCGAGAAATCCCCAATCCGTATCACACAATTGTCAGCACGAACCACTGCACCAAACCAGATACTCACTTGCCGACCAAGTTCTGCTTGACCAATGACTGTCGCTGTTGGCGCAACCCAGCCATCCCAAGGTTCATGTAAAGCTTTCGGACTCAATCCCTGATAGGTATACATCATGATAAAAAACTCTTAAAAAATTAGAACTTTGCAATCCCAAAGTGCGGGGGATTCACGAGAAAAGGCCAGCTTTTTTGATAGCCCAATCCATATTGAAACAAAGACACCAACATACGCGCAGTCAGCCCCCACACCACTTCACTCTCCACTTGCATACTCGGGAAATATAACGATTGTCGAGCCAAACGGACTTCGTAAGGCAAAGGAGGTGCATCGATGAGTTCTTGTAATGGGACAAAGAAAATCCGATCAATCTCGGTCGGTTGCGCCACCAGATCTACCTGAGCAGGAATCAGCCCCACGATCGGCTTAACAGACAAACCACTGCGTGCCCGCTGAATCGGTAGATCGCCCAACAGTTTGACATCAAAGGGGTTCAGTGCAGTTTCCTCTTGCGCTTCACGCAACGCCACAACAATATTACTGGTATCGCTCGGATCACGTTTGCCACCGGGAAAGGAAACCTCCCCTGCATGTTGAGACAACTGCATCGAACGGCGCGTGAGCAAAACTTTAGGCTGACTTTCTTGTGTAATCGCAATCAATACAGCAGCATCCGCCTGCTGGATTCGTTTGGAAAAACGTAACCGTTGTTGTAAAAGCGCGATTAACGATGGTTCTTCCATCTCAATTATCTCTTGTTCTCATTTTCCTTAATCAGCATCATAGCCGAATTTTTAGCTGCAATCATAGATCATGATGCGAAGTCATAAAAATTCGGTTATGCTGAGTTATCTCTACGGCTGATGATAACTATGAGCTTTTGCGTTGCGTGTGGACATCAAACTGAAGCAAAAATTCCACTTGGTGATCATAAATCACGATTGGTCTGCACACATTGTGGCAACATTCATTATGAAAATCCCAAAGTCATTTGTGGTGCATTAGCCCTGTGGGACGATAAAGTTTTACTGTGCCGTCGAGCCATTGAACCACGTTATGGTCTCTGGACTTTACCTGCAGGTTATATGGAATTATTTGAAACCATGGAACAAGGTGCAGCACGCGAAACCAGAGAAGAAGCTGAAGCTGAAGTTGAAATCGAACAACTCTATTGCATGTACAATATCCCGCGTATTGGACAGATTTACGTACTCTTTAAGGCCTTATTAAAACAAGGACAGTTCGGTGCAGGTGAAGAAAGTATCGAATGCCGCTTATTTGAAGAACATGAAATTCCATGGAAAGAACTGGCTTTCCCAAGTGTAGAGCAAACTCTACGACATTATTTTGCTGACCGTAAAAGTGGACAATTTCCAACACATTTAGAAACGCTCGGTACACGTCTGGACCATACGGGATAAATAAAAAAGACCGCATTTATGCGGTCTTTTTTATTTTGCTGCCAATCAAGATTTTATCTTGATTGCATTACACGCTGGAATTTTTTGATCTGCAATTCTAATATTTACGGTACCCGAATAACGTTTCGCTAAAGCACGTTCCTCATCAGTCGGTTTAATATATTTATTTCTTTCAGTATCATCTTTTAAATTATCATATCTCTCATTATAAATAAGTTGGTGACCTGCATAAGTATTTGACCAACTTAGTGTGTCATTAGTGAAATTAGTCAAATTAATCCCATTGGCTTGTCCAGCCAACAAGTTATGTATATTAATTTTTGCGCCTGTTCCAGCAGTTAAATTCAAACCAAATATAGCACCATCTACATTACCAAACTTTGGATTTGATAAAATCATCCGCACCACAAGTGACTTATCTACATCACTAAACTCAGTTGCTGCAGTTGTACCAATACGATATTGAATCTGATCATTACTATCAGTAAATGTTCCATCAGTATTCACTGACTTAACCGTGCCACAAACTCCAGACTTATCGGTCGCTGTTGCATCTGCTTTTATATCGGTACGAATATCACCCTTTTCATCAATGACGATACCAATATCTACAGCAGGAAAATCATTGTTTTGGAATTTGAAATTTAAAGTTGCATATAAAGGGAAAATATATGATTGTTTTGACTGAACATTTTTTTCAGTTCTAAAAATATCTTTTGACAAATAAGTTGAAGGATTTACTCGAAAAATATCAAATCGTCCCTTATAAGTCTGTCCTGCAATTGTATGTTGCCATGCTCCTAATAGCTTAGGGTCAACAGTATCACTGTCCTTCAGTTTACTTAATTGTTTATATATACGTTCTGTTCCTGCTATCGCGGTTCCATTAATCAATTTCCCTTGCGTCAACAATAAATCTTCAGACTTTTCATTATTCAGACTAAAACGCAAAGGCTGATCTGGATTAATGAACTTATCAATTTGATTGAACCACAAGTTTTGCGCATTTACCTGCATTTTTTGTGGTTTAACTTTGGTTGTTAAAACATAAGGAATAACAATCTTATCTACGACAGAGGCAGGTCCGCGCCATTGTTGACCATACCCCAAAATATAGCCCTGACGATCAGAAATGAGTAAGAAACTCCCCATAGAATGGAGTAAATTATCACTTGCTTTAGTACAATCGGCATAAATTTCTCTGTTACATCCAAAGAAGCCATCAGCAATCGCAGCCGAAGTAGAGTCATTATCACCGACTTTAGCAAACGGTACATCCGCCTGCCATACTCCTGTATTTGATAAATTTAATAAATCAGTTAACAAGATTAAAGCTTGCTCATCAGAAACCTTTTCAACATTTAGCCAAGGTTTTAGGACCTCAACATATTCCCCACTAATAAACTCTTGTGTGCCAATATCCTTACTAATACTGCTCAATTGATCTTTTTTATCTTTACTCAATTCTATCGGTTGAATATCCCCGATGACATTATCACCATTTTCAACACCAAGACTCTGCAGAATCTTAATCAAAGCAACCGCTACTCGAGTTGTATTATCACTCATATCTAATGTAGTTGGAGTTTGGCCAGTCATTGCAATAGCTAAATCGATAAGACGTATTCTTGGTGGTATTGCTAATTTTGTTTTAGAAATATCATCTAAATTGATAGTGCCTAAATTAATTTTACGAGCACCTTGCCCCTGAATATAAAAATTAATCCTGTCACCTAACTTACAAGCACCTGTAACAACATTACCTTCCAGTTTTGTCGCGAAATGGTTGACATTATCGGAACTGCAATCAAAATTAAGCCCAGTAACAGGATAGTCCACTGCAAATCGCAAACAATTATCTGCTGTCACACTACAGCTCGTATTTGACGTTATACCTTCAACACCTTTGGTTGGATCTTCATTAATCTTGGCACTTTCACCGCCACAACCATGTAACATCAGTGCAAGCGTAGATACTGCAAAAGGTAATAATATTTTCTTATTCATACATTTCAATCCTGTTAATGCTTACTTTAAAGCAGAGATCCTTATCTGGCCTTGATTTGATAATTCGCTTTCAGGCACATCAATTGCAGAAGCGAGTGGAGTCATCATCATATATTCAGCTTTTGGTGGAATTTTAATCACGCCTTGAATCGCTGAATGTTGCAGCAATGTTGTGTTCAGCGAGTTATTTTTAAAACCACTTACGGCCTCCTGTGCACAGCCTTTTTCATCTAAAAAGACGACCAACGGCCAATAATAAACAGGCTTTTCATTACTTGAGGCGTAAGAAGCAATTTGCATATATTCTACGGAATGATCTAGCTTGACCACTTCATACTCAAACTTTTCTTTTAAGGGCTTTCTCGGCCAGACACCAACTTCTTTTTTAGGCGTTAAAGTTTTAATTGATTTCTTATAATCCTTTAAGAAACAACGATCATTTTCAAAAGTTGCCGCCAAGTCTTCAGCAGATAAACGTATATAAGTACTCGATAAAACGATCGGTTCTTCAGGCTTAGGATTTCGATTCAGTAATCTATTGAGCATCGACTGGTTTACACCCTTTTTACGCTCAATTGTTTCCATACGTCCAGTTCCATCAGGCATTGTATAAAAACGTTTTTTGCCGTCGAGATTAAATTCTTGGTCTTCTAAATATTCATTATTTACGTATTCTACGCCATCAATTTTAGAAAGCGGCGCTGATGTAGAGTTCTCAACATTCACAGCATCACTAGATTGTTGACTTGGTACCACGACTTCTTTCTTATTTGGCTTTTCTGATGTTAAAGATGGTTTAGCCGAAATAGTAGGCTCAATATGAACGGGGTGAGATTTTTGTGATGACGTCACTGTTAGTCGTGCTGTTTCTGCCACAGGTGGCTGTGGTTGCTCTTTTTTAACCTCAACTATTTTTTTCACTTGCTTAGATGATGCAGGTACGATGACAGGAGAATGGGAAACACTTGCATCGGTATTTTGTTTTTGTATTGAAGGCTCTTTAAGCACGACCATTGCAGCAACTGGCTTTGAAGAAGCAACCTCTTTTTTATCTGGCTGCTTTTTCTCCACCACAACAGGTTCTACTTTCTCAACCTGTGTGACCTTTTCTTGCGTTTGCTGAACTGGTATCGTTTTTACAGGTTGAGATTGCTTTTTCTGAGGAATAATCATTGGCCGACCATCTGGGCCAATGATTGTATAGAAACCCTCTTCTGCATATACAGCTCCCCCGCTTGACAAAACAACGAACAAGGTCACGAGCAGAGGCTGTTTAATCATTTTATACATTACCATTTTGTTCTGTAGTTAATACCAAGTAAGGTGACTTTGGTATTTGTTTTTACATTTAGGCCTGCATAAGGGTTTAATAAGATATTACCCACCCCAGTCTGATTCGATAAACTACTGGTGTTAGCTGGAATATCATCACGGCTACGCAAGAAACCTAAGGACAAATCGAGATCTGTATCCTGATCAAAACGATAACCAATACCTAGACCAAATAGTTGTGCATTATTAATCGGTACCATGGTATTTCGTTTGTCATCTGGAATAGAACTTGTACGAGGTTCATATCCCATCCGTAATTTCAAACGATCTGTCGCAGAATATTCAAAACCTATGCCCCAACGCCAAGAAGACTGGAAGCGTAATGGTAAAGCTAAGGAACGGTCTGTCACATCGTTGGAAAGTAGTTTGGCAACTTTAAGTAATGAAATTTGTCGGTCAAATTCAAATCTAAATTTGTCCCAAGCCGAGAAGTCGGTCCAGCCTACGTCAAAATTCATTTGCAAGTCTGGGAATATTTTATATTTAATCCCAGCTTTAAAGTGCTGAGGATATTTGAAATCCATCGCAACCAGACCTGATTCCACATCTGGAACATAGCCAGGTAAGCCCAGAATCGCAGCAAGGATTTGTCCTGTTGCAGAGGAGTTTAATCCAGCAACAAGTTGCTGTGGAGCTACCGCATTATTAATTAAATATTTACCTTTTAAGCGCATCTTGGCTTCACTTTGATACACCATACCAAAGCTAAAGTCATCAGTTGGCTCCCAAAGTAAGCCCAAGTTATAGCTTGGACTTAAGGACTGCTCCAAAGAAACATCCATGGCACCCATTTTATTAAACGGGTTCATTCCTTCTTTGGCATTACAAATACCGAATAACAATAAATCGGTAATGATATCGCCGTTGTCTTTAAATGGCCGACAAACGACCTCATCGACCATACGTAATACACCGATCATTTCATTCGGGAAACGTAAATCCGTTTTCAGGGCAATTGCCTGATAGGACATGCCAAATGAAGCGCCGAGTGATAAATGATCATTCACCTGATAACCAAAAGACGGCGATAAATAAGTAATACGCTCTAAGGCAACCTGTTGCCCCATATAGTTACTCGGGTTGCCATCTTCAGCACCAAAACCAGCAACTAAAGGTGCATAAACCGCAGTTGCATAAGTCACTTTTGAACCAGGTGGCTTATATGAAATACCAGCAGTTGGTGCGACTAATGGTGAGTTTGGCCCCAAATCCACAATTTTCTTGAGAATCGGAACGTAAATACTGGCATATTCTACATCCCCGTGCACTGTACCTTTAAAGTCCGTACAGATATTAGAGTCAATTTCGGGACCATCATTACAAACCAATGGATCATCCGAGTAACCAAAAACGTTGTAACCAGCAGGTGCTGAATAATCACGTTTAATGGCAAAATTTGCCAAAATCCCTTGTACATCAGTTTGTAAACCCTCTAATTTCGCAAGTGCTGCAGGGTTAAAATGCACAGCACTAATGCCTGGTGGGTCTGCTGTTACAGCATTCCCTAAAGCAAGCGATCTTAAGTCTACAGATAAGTCTTGTCCTAACTGTGCATTGGCAACAGTAGATAAACCAGCAAAAAATACGGCTATCGTTAAAGGACATAATTTAAGGTTTTTCACCATTACATCTCCTTAACGAATTTTTTTGCCAAAACCTATAATATCAAGTGGGAAAGATAGACCAAGTGACACATCTGGTGCATCTTCAGTTAAACCAATACCGACCGTACCATTCACAATCGTTTCAGGAGAAACACGAACCCCTAAAGCAAAAGACAGCATGGCACTACTCTGATCCCCAGACTCGTAACTCTCATCTTCTTTAAAGTAGAATTTAGCACCTGTATTAAAGCTTTGCTGGTATGACATGGTCAGTGACACGTCATAGTTAAATGAATAAGCAAAACCGAAAGCAAAGCCCCCACTCACACCTGGATCAAAACTCTCTAATGTTCTTCGACCTCGAGCTTGGTCTAAGCCAGATTCTTTAAAACCATAATTGACAGATACAGAACTAAATAATACAACTGGATCAATGTACTTACGGGTACTTGCACCAACACCAGCCGAATAATATCCCTTACCTGTTGAAAGTTCATCGATCCCGATTTCATAAGGACTGTCGCCTGTTTTAGTCGATAAACTTCCGAATAGTACTAAAGGTAAGCGTCCTTGTTTTAAAGGAAACGGTTCCCAACGTGCTCCAAAGTTAATATCCCCCAAGCCCGCTGCGGTTTTATCTTTCAATAATTCTTTTTTTGCAACTAGAGGCAATGATGCAGACAACGTAAGATTGTCCAATAAGCCGTACTGTACTGTAAATGTGTTGGTTAAGGTATGATTCGCATCTTCTTCAAATCTTAGGTTATTTAAGCTTCCATCCTCCATAGAGGCATCGACACGAGTATCACGATAATAGGTGTAATCAATATCATAGTAAGATGAAAAAACACCTTTTTTGATTAGCGAGTACTGACGCTCATTCGAAGTAAAAACTTCTTGCAGGTTAGTTTCTTGAGTTGCATCTGTTTCTTTTTTCTGCAATGCACTCGCCGCTTGATCAGCCTGACTGGTTTCAACCGCTGGAGCAACGGGGCTCGCCGTCGTCTCTTCCACAGGCGGGTTGGTCGGCTCAGGGCTTACAACTGTTGCTTCATCTGTTTGAGGTGCTGTAGATTCAACTACAGGTTGCTGTTCCTCTGCTGCGTAAAGTGTTGATGTGATTGCGCCTAAACTCAACGCTAACACAGTCATCTTCATCCATGTATGATTCATTTTACTTTGCATCCTATTACATTAATTTTACTGATTTTTATTAACTATTTCCGCTTGTAATATAAGCGCATATACGTCGTAATTGGTTGATTGTAAGTATCTGATGTAGAGTTCGTATCCAATACTCGGCGCATTGTTGAGCCCTTGTCTGCAAGTTTCTCAAACTGTTGCGTTGGATATTGAATGTCAGCAAGCGCATATCGATTTACAGTTGCATCTTCCACATGACGCATATCGGAATCTTGAAGTGCCAATAAATTCTTTTGGTACTGTTGAGGTATATCAACAATAAATAATGTATTGTTATCCCAGATTTCTTTAAATCGAATCTCGTCAAAACTGATATTGCCTAAGGCTGGATCAGCGACATAAACTCTTCCATCTTTATATGCTTTATATACTACAAAATGTTTAAAACCAGCATAGGTAATAGGAACAATTGCAGGTTGCTTCAAAGCAGTTAGATCAGAAAACTCGCCACGGTAACCACCACTTGTTAGCCCCAACGCTGAAACGAAACGTTTCATATCTAACAAGGAGAAACTACGGCGCTCGATGATACGTTGATACTCACCATATTGAAGCAAACCGGTCATCGTCTGTTGTTCAGTCAAGCGCAAACCACCATAACCATTTAATAGCGTAGTTAAGGCTGCAGATCCGCAACTATAGTCGTAAGCTTGACGTACAATTCCCCTGAATTGATCTTCAACAGCAGGCTTAATCACCACGGCTTCGCGATGATTACGAGTAAATGAAGGATTACGAGAATCGAGAGTTTCTGTGTAATGAACAGTCCCCTCTGGCTTTTTCTCAATTTCAAAGGCTTGCGTTGTAAAGTAATACATCAATGCTGAGCCTAAAGCGATCTCTAACATAATTCTCTTTTTCTAACTATGGCACAACTTGCCTTATTCGTTTTATTTTAGTGTTTAAAAACACTACATCCCTGTCTGTTGAAGATACCTTTTTTTATAGAAAAAAACAGCTTTTTTTTAGTTTTTTTTGACGAAATGTAATGAAAAATAGAATTAAGTAAAGTTTTAATAAACTATTGTGATCAATACAACATTTCTCATTTTTTGCTTTAATTATCGATATTTAAAAATAAAAAAAAGCGCACGATGTGCGCTTTTTTTGAAAGAAACTTAGTGACCAGAAATCGTGATCATAGAACCTTTCACGTTTGCTGTACCGTTGTTGTAGTAAGTTTGTAGACCTTGTACTTCAACATCACCAATTGACTTAGCTTCTTTACTACCTAAATGTACACCTTTGATGTATACATCAGTTGCTGGGGTTGAAGCACCAGAACCTGTAATGATACGTAAATAACCATTATTTGTATCTTCTTTACCCACCACACTCACTGCTGCATTCACAGTTAAGTCTGAACCAGAAGCATCAGAAACTTTGATGCTATCAAGATAAATTTGACCAGCAGCACGGTTACCTGTAGTACCAGCACCTGTACCTTGCTTAGTTGAACTATCTACGATACCAAGATCTTTAAGCTCTAAACCACCTTGCATTGTTGTATTCAATACAATCATTGCACCTTGTGGAGCAGCACCTAACTGGATATTTGCACTTGTTTTACCTGTTTTAACCGTTAAACCAGATAAAATTGCATTGTAATTCGCATCATCATTACCACGACGAACTGATGTTGTACTCTCAGCATTTGAGCCAGATACACCAATCTCACCTACGTAAATATCTAGGCCAGAAACTGCCGCAGCAACGTTCAGGAATGCACCATTCGTACCCGTACCTTTGTCTGTATCAATCACTAAATCAGCAAGGTTATGAGATGCTAAAGCACGAGAAGTATCAAGAGCATCGCCAGCTGCATTCATTGGTGCTGTAATTACAATACCGTTGGTCGCTGTAGCGCCAGTACCATTTCCTTTAATGACGATTGCACCAGCTTCACCCGTACCGCCAGCAGTTGTCGCTAAACCATCATTATCATGAATTAAAACTTTTGCAATTTCGATTTTAGAAATACCGATACCGATATTAAGACCATCTTGACCTGTTGCAGCGCTTAGTGCAGCATCATCCATTGACTGCATAGCCATTGCATTTGCGCTAATCGCCATTGAAGAAACTAAAACAAGTTTAGTAAACATTTTCATTGAGCACTCTCCCAAGAGCATTTATTTTTTGACTTTCACTACTCTAAACTGTCCACGGTCGTTTTTTTATTAATGACAACTAGAACTTCCAATCCTTGAGTAGTTCGCTTAGCAATTACTAAATTACCTGTTTGTTATTTTATGTTCAACTCCTGTTAACTGCTTTTTGAGCACAACCCGACAAACGGCATATAAATCACTCAATTAACGTTTTTTCAGCGTTACCTCATAACCACATGTAATTATTATTTAATTTTAATTTTTATCCTACATAATCAAAGATTAATTTCTACTCACTGCCCGTTTATCCACTCCCAATAGTGTTGTTACAAGTGTAAACAAAAACGCATTCTTAATCGTTAAATTGATCTTAATATCAATCAGACTAATAAAGCAAAAATCAGTTCTCACCCTTTCCCCAAAACTGCTGATTTTTCATCTCATCGGGCCATAAATATCGGTCGGGATTTTTTGAATGTAGTACAATTCCTCCCTCCAAATGTATCTGCAAGTATTTCCGTTTTTATGTCTTATTTTCAGCAAAAGCTTAACACGCAACTCACTTCTGCATTTGACCTTCTTGCCCAGCTTAATGAATTAACGGGTCTTGTTTATTTATACGACCATCATGCCCCTGTTATTGCGTTTTTACCCCAAGATTTTCTCATTTTCCAACAATCAGAATTAAAACAATTTCATCAAACTCAATTTAATCAATATCAAATAAGATTAGAGGCTTCTTCACTTACCGCTTTTTCAACGTTTAAATCTAAGCCAAAAACATCAAATGCAGCAGCTTTTAGTGGTGGCTATATTGGCTTTTTCAGTTATGACTTTAGTGCAAATCAATTCGTTGAAGTGAGTGCACGCGATCAACCTGATTTTTTCTTAGGTCAGTATTCGACTTTTTTAAAGTTTGAGAATAATGCTTGGTATTTTCACAGCGATGATCATCAGGCCGAACTCATCTTTAAGCAGATCTCTGATCTCATCAATCAACCTGTTCAAATACCACCAGCACTTTGTCTACTTGAAAAGTGCCAAGCCCGTTGGTCAAAACCAGAATATCTAAATGCTTTTCATCAGGTACAGGAATATATTAAAGCAGGCGACTGTTATCAAATTAATTTGACTCAAGAATTTACGACATATGCTCAAGGGTCACTTTTAAGTCGCGCCAATCCATTGTGGGAACTTACGCATGCCCCTTACGCAGGCTATCTCAAAATACAGGATTTTGAACTGTTAAGTTGTTCGCCTGAATTATTTATTGAGTTTCAGACCAACCGAAAAATTAAAACGCGTCCAATCAAAGGTACCATGCCGCGTTTTGATGATCCCCAACAAGATCAGATATCAAAAGATAAACTCAGTCACTCTGAAAAAGACCAAGCTGAAAATGTCATGATTGTAGATCTTTTACGTAATGATCTCAGTGTCTATGCTGAAACAGGCTCTGTTGAAACCACGAAACTATTTGAAATTGAAAGCTTCAATCAGGTTCACCATATGGTGAGCGAGATTACAGCGACCTTAAAAGCAGACATTAATCCCATGCAGATGCTCTTATCTGCCCTGCCAGGTGGTTCAATTACTGGCGCACCAAAGATTCGGGCCATGCAAATTATTGAAGAATTAGAAGGCGCGCCGCGTGGTGCCTATTGTGGTAGCTTAGGCTATTTTAATTTCGATGGTACAGGCAGTTGGAATATCTTGATTCGTAGTATTCAAAAATATCAGAACCAATTATCCATGTGGGCGGGTGGCGGCATCACAATTGCGTCTGATGCGGAAGCCGAATATCAGGAATGCTTTGATAAAATTTCTGCCATGCTTGATTTGCTCAATACATGGCAGGCTTCTGAACAGTAAATCTCAATACTGATTTAGAAAATTTGCGTTTTAAGAGTATCTACTAAACGCTGGTTTTGTTCATCGGTACCAATCGTAATACGCAAAAATTGATTAATTCGCGGCTTATTGAAATAACGCACAATAACCCCCTGCTCACGTAATTTTTGAGCCAACTGAGCAGCATCATATTTTGAATGTGTCGCAAAAATAAAGTTGGCTTTCGATGGCAATACATCAAAACCTAAAGAACTAAGATCACTCACCAACTTTTCTCGGCTTGCAATCACCTTGGCACATTGTGCTTCAAAATAAGCTTGATCTTCAAATGAAGCCACCGCTGCGGCAATCGCAAAACGATCGATTGGATAGGAATTAAAACTATTTTTGACTGCTTCAAGTGCCGCAATCAAATGTGCTTGCGCAATCGCAAAACCAACACGTAAGCCAGCCAATGAACGTGATTTCGAAGTGGTCTGGCAAACGACTAAATTCTCATAGCGATTGACCAGTTGCACCGCGGACTCAGCACCAAAATCAACATAAGCTTCATCAATCACAACCACGCGATCTGGATTTGCCTTAAGCACCTGTTCAATCTCACCCAAACCAAGCGCAATACTGGTTGGCGCATTTGGATTGGTGATGATAATACCGCCATTTTCCTGTTCATAATCCGATACATCAATCTCGAATTTTTCATTCAAAGGAATTTGCTTGGTTTGAGTTGCAAAAAACTGACTATAAACAGGATAAAAACTATAGGTAATATCTGGATAGAGAATCGGTTCTTTCTGGATAAAAAAAGCTTTAAAAATATGTGCCAACACTTCATCCGAACCATTGCCAACAAACACCTGAGCCACATCAACCTGCTGCTGCTTGGCAATTGCCTGTTTTAAAGCGGTTGCATCTGGATCTGGATATAAACGTAAGGCATCGGCTTGTTCAGTTAAAACAGCCTGCACAGCCTGCACCACTTTTGGTGATGGCGGATATGGATTTTCATTGGTATTGAGTTTAAGTAAGTTCTGAATCTTAGGCTGCTCACCCGGTACATAAGGTTCTAATTCGCGAACCTCTGGACTCCAAAAACGCATTTGTTCTGCTGTAAACGTCATTGTTCTACTCTCATGTATCCTAAAAAAGGGGCTAACCAGCCCCTATCAATCTTTGAATCGGTTATTGGTAACGATAACGAGCTGAGCGCGCATGAGCATCAAGATTTTCTTGCACTGCCAGAACATCGGCTGCTTTTGCCAAACTTTTCACACCCTCTTCAGAGCACATGATCAAGCTAGAACGCTTCTGGAAATCATAAACACCAAGTGGTGAAGAAAAACGTGCTGTCCCCGATGTCGGCAAGACATGGTTTGGCCCCGCACAATAATCACCAATGGCTTCTGGCGTATAACGCCCCATAAAGATTGCCCCTGCATGACGAATCTCCTGACTCATCAACTCGGCATCATCAAGACACAATTCCAAATGCTCTGGAGCCACCTGATTAATCAGTTCAACCGCTTCTGCACGATCTTTGACCAGCACCAACGCACCGCGATTTTGAATCGAGGTTTTGGCAATTTCTGCTTTTGGTAATTCACTTAAATGCTTTTCAATCGCTGCTTCAACTGCATTTAACAATGCTTCATCTGGGGTAATGAAAATAGCTTGCGCAACGGTGTCATGCTCGGCTTGAGATAACACATCCATGGCTAACCATTCAGCATTATTTTCACCTTCGGCATAGACCAAAATTTCCGAAGGCCCGGCAATCATATCAATACCGACTTGTCCAAAGACCGCACGTTTTGCGGCTGCGACAAATCGATTGCCAGGTCCTGTAATTTTATCAACCGCAGGAATGGTTTGTGTTCCATAAGCCAATGCTGCAACAGCTTGCGCACCACCAATGGTAAACACACGGCTCACCCCTGCCAAATAGGCTGCTGCTAATACCAATGGATTCAACTCACCATTTGGCGCAGGAACCACCATGATAATTTCTGGGACGCCCGCGACATGTGCTGGCAAAGCATTCATAAGTACAGATGATGGATAAGAGGCTAATCCACCCGGTACATAAATTCCGACACGATCCAGTGGTGTAACTTTCTGACCCAAGGTATTTCCTAGATCATCAACATAGGTCCAGCCTTCCTGCTTTTGTGCCTGATGGAAAGAACGAATACGTTTTGCAGCAAGTTCTAATGCTTCACGGATTTCTACACTTAAACCATCAAATGCAGTTTTAAGCTGTGCCTGAGTCAGTTCTAAATCAGAGAATTGATGCGCTGGATGTCGATCGAACTGCTGCGTTAATTTAAGCACATGATCATCACCATGCTGACGAACATCAGCAATAATTTGATCTACAGTTTGTATTAATTGAGGATCATTAACGGTTTCAAATGCTAGAAGTTCAGCAAAAGTCTGTTTAAAATTTTGATCCTGAGTCGATAAACGTCGCATCAATTTACCCACAAGGCGAAAAAGAGAACGCTAAGTTTACTCTTTTTCAGCACATTTGTGGGCAAGATAACATCAGCATTTCCGCTGCTTTTATAGGAAAAAACTTTTAATTCTCACAATTTTATACTTTTTAAGTACTTACATCAGGATTATCCCAATCTGCATCCGCTTGTATCAGCCAATTTAAAGCACCATGACGCTCCAAAACTATGGAAGCATTTAAATTTGCAGGTGCATTCTGCTGTTTTAAACGTGCTTCAACACATGCCCAATCATAACGATAGATTAGATCTGCCTCATCCAGAATCTCTTCAATATCTCTTAATTTCACCTGTTGCATAAATTCCTGCAATGAGCGACAACGAGATACGACCTCAATCGCAAAATCACAATCCGCGATTTCATCTGGATATTTCAGTTCATCGACAATGCCCAGCGTCCACAGCAATACCCAATATGCTTCATACTTCCAGATCATATTGACGATATCTTGCTGTGCGGCACTTCTATTCAATATATTTTTTTCTTTAACAGTTAATTCATCAGCGACTTCAAATTTATTCAATAGATCGGCAATAAAGTCTTCCGTTTCTTGATCAAATTGATCACGATCCAGATCACATGCAACTTGAATCATAAGCAAACATGCAATAGCACGCTTGGCAATGTGCTCAGCGGAGCGCTGGATCACGTCATCACTTGACTCAATATGTGGCAACCAGTCGATATAAGGTATGGCTTTGGTTTTTAATTTTAGAATAGATTCTTGTTTACGCTGCTCTGGATTTTTCATTGTTCCTGTACATTTTCAACAAACCATAAGCTTTTTTAACATAGCCTCTGGTCAGAAACAAAGGTGTTATGTCTCCCACATAAATATTCGAATGTAAAAAAACCGCTCATGAGAACGGTTTCTTAATTTAATGTACAAAGATCAGTTTTGACGTGCTTTAACCGCTTCTTCAAGTTGCGTCAAAATCGGATTTAAAACCGCTTGTTTACGTTTAAAACTTGCCTTATTGACAATTAAACGTGAAGAAACTTTGCAGATTTCTTCTAACGGCTCTAAGCCATTGGCACGTAAAGTATTTCCAGTATCAACCACATCGACAATGTAATCACCTAAACCAACCAAAGGAGCAAGCTCCATTGATCCGTATAGTTTAATTACATCCACCTGCTCACCGAGGCTTGCATAATATTGACGGGTTAAATTGACGTATTTAGTCGCGATCTTTAAACGGCCTTTTGGACGTTCCATGCCGACTTTACCAGCGGTCATTAACTTACAATTGGCAATTTTCAGGTCAAGCAACTCATAAACATGTTGCGCGCCATGTTCCATCAAGACATCTTTACCCGCAACGCCAAAATCTGCTGCACCATTCTCAACATAGGTCGGAACATCAGAAGCACGTAAAATCAAAATACGAACTTTTTTGTGCGTCGTTGGAAAAATCAATTTGCGTGATTTATCTGGATCTTCAAGTAAATTGATACCCGCTTTTTCAAGCAAAGGTAAAGTTTCCTTTAAGATACGACCTTTACTGAGTGCTAAAGTTAAACCATGATCAAAATTGCCCATTACGTCAAAATTTGGATCATCGTTTCTTAAGTCATTCATCCTTTTACTCGCTTAATCTGAGCGCCTAAACTTTGCAATTTTTCTTCCACATGTTCGTAGCCACGATCAATGTGATAGATACGGTCAACCAGTGTTTCACCTTCAGCAACCAATGCAGCTAAAACAAGTGAAAATGAAGCACGTAAATCTGTCGCCATCACAGGTGCAGCTTGAAGTGTTTCCACACCTGTAACGACCGCATCATGTCCTTCAACCTGAATATTAGCACCCATACGTGAAAGTTCTGGAACATGCATAAAACGGTTTTCGAAAATCGTTTCAGAAATCGTTGCAAAACCACGACCAATGGCATTTACCGCCATCAATTGAGCCTGCATGTCTGTTGGAAATTCAGGATGAGGTAAAGTTCTGAAACTCACCGCTTTTGGACGTTTGCCCTGCATATCCAGTTCGATCCAGTCATCACCACGCGTAACTTCCGCACCCATTTCTTCAAACTTATCCAACACCGCTTCTAACAATGCAGGATCGGTATGCGTGGTTTTCACTCGGCCACCCGTAATGGCAGCAGCAGCTAAATATGAACCCGTTTCAATACGGTCAGCAACAACTGCGTATTCACAGCCATGCAAACTTTCCACGCCCGTTACCACTAGCGTATCAGTATCCAAACCTTCAATCTTGGCACCCATCTTAATCAACATTTGCGCAAGATCGGTAATTTCAGGCTCACGCGCTGCATTACGAATCGTAGTCACACCATCAGCCAAAGCCGCAGCCATCAAGATGTTTTCAGTACCACCAACGGTGACCATATCAAAAACAACTTCACCACCTTTTAAGCGGCCATCAACTGAAGCATGGACATAACCATTTTCGACTTCAATATGCGCACCTAAAGCTTCTAAAGCTTTTAAGTGTTGATCAACTGGACGTGAACCAATCGCACAACCACCAGGTAATGATACTTTTGCATTACCATAACGCGCCAATAAAGGGCCAAGCACCAGAATAGATGCACGCATAGTACGTACAAGTTCATAAGGTGCAAACTGATTGTCTAATGTCGAAGCATCAGCACAAACAGTTTCACCTTCGTAGCTCATGGTCACACCAAGACCAGCAATCAACTTAACCAATGTATTTACATCTTTTAAGTTTGGTACATTGGTCAATGTAATCGGAGAATCAGCAAGAATCATTGCTGCAAGTAAAGGCAATGCTGCATTTTTAGCACCAGAAATGCGCACTTCACCCTCGAGCTTAACACCGCCCGTAATTAAAAACTTATCCATTAATATTTAAGCTCCGAAAAGGCTTGCTTTGCGCCATTCGTCTTTTGTCATTGCGCGAATCGTTACTGCGTGAACTTCACCACTCGCGATATAAGAATTTAGAGGTGCATAAACCGATTGTTGACGAGCAACGGTACGTTTACCTTCAAACTGATCATCAACAATACGCAGGTCAAATTTGCCAGCTTGTCCGCTCACCGCTACTTCTGCTTCAGGGAAAGCTTCTTTTAAAATTTGCGTGAGCTGCTCACTATTCATTCCAAGACCTCTTATACAACCATTGGTGTAAAACGAGCTATTTTACTATAACTTTTTCACATAATTCAGTAAGCAGTTTCTTTTTTTATCAATAAAAAAAAGAGGCTCCACAAAAAGCCTCTTTTATAAAAATAAAAATTAACTCAAAAGTGCCAGTTCATGCTGATAAGAACACTGGATTTTTCTATGTTTAGCAAGCTGACGTTTTAATTTATCGGTCAATTTTCTAATCGAAGTATACATATCATCGGCTGTCGCCTGTGCAAACAGTTCCACCCCCGGCAAACGTATAATTGCTTCAGCAATATGGTTTGCACTTCCCTTGTGTGAACGCTTGTCAATCTGATGATCTTTAGCCAGTTTGATTTGCATACTATTCACTTGATCTAGATGCTTGGTCATTTGACTAAACTTTTCTTTTATATTTTCTTCAATTGCTGGTGTAATGGTTAAATGGTGTCCACGAATTGTTATTTGCATAATTCTATCCCTCACCTTTTTCTCAGGATACAAGAAATCGCTCAAGCAAATTTAATGCACATCAGTGGTTCAATATCCATTAAATCATTTCAGCGATTCCTCTAGTGATCATTAAAAAAATTCATTATTCCGTAATAATGAACCAATAGAATAGTCACACCTTAAAATTTAGATCAAGACTTTTCTTTCAGAAGATGAAGGAATATGTAACGATTCACGATATTTCGCAACAGTCCGTCGAGCCACTTCAATCCCTTCATTTTTCAGCATCTCGGCAATTACATTATCCGACAAAGGCTTACGTGGATTTTCATTTGAAACCAGCTTTTTGATCATGGCGCGGATCGCAGTCGATGATGCTTCTCCACCCGTCGTCGTTCCAACATGACTTGAAAAGAAATATTTCAATTCGAACAAACCACGCGGAGTCAGCATATATTTATTGGTCGTTACTCGTGAGACGGTCGATTCGTGCAACTCAACTTCTTCTGCTACATCACGGAGCACTAAAGGCTTCATTGCCTCTGGACCTTGCTCCAAAAAGGCGCGTTGATGCTCAACAATACAGGTTGCAACTTTTAATAGAGTCTTATGACGCTCATCAATACTCTTGATAAAGTTTTTGGCTTCCAGCATTTGATTGCGTAAATAAACATTATCCTCACTTTGATCTGCACGACGAATCATGCCTGAGTAAAATGAATTGATCCGTAATTTAGGAAGAATGTCTGGATTCAGTTGCACTTGCCAATGCTGATCTTTCTTGGACACCACAACATCAGGCACCTGATATTCAGATTCCTGTTGGTTGAACTCTAAGCCAGGATATGGTTTTAGAGTCTTGAGCAAATCAACCGCACTTTTTAATTGTTCTTTAGATAAGCCTGTTTGCTTTAATAATTTGTTCAGATCATTGGAAATAAGCAGCTCATAATATTTCAATAAATTCTTAGCTTCTGCCAAATAAGGAACTTTTTCATGTACTGTTTCAAGCTGAATCTTCAAGCATTCAGCTAAGTTTCTTGAGCCAACACCTATCGGATCTAAACGTTGAATGTGTTTTAAAACAACAATGATTTCATCTTCTTCAACTTCTTCCTCGCTCTCCATTTCTTCTAATAATCGAGTAACTGCAAGTACAATATCACCCAGCTCAGCATCCAAGAATCCCTTATCATCCAGAGAATCAACAATGCAATAAGCAATGAGCTTATCTACAGTCGAAAAATGCAAAAGATTGACCTGATCTAAAATATGCTCTTTCAAACTCATTTGTGCTTGACGATTGTCTTCTCTTTCTTCGTATTCTGGTGACGCCAAAGCAGTTGATTGATGCGTATAAATATCATCCCATTCAGTATCTACAGGTAAATCATTGGGAAGATGATCAGCATTCAGCTCAGTCGTTAAGTCCCCTGTCTCTTTTGCTTCTAAGCTCGAAAGACTTTCAGTTGAGCTAATATCTTCAATTTTTTCAAGTAAGGGATTGCTGTCTAACTGAATTTGAATTTCTTGTTCGAGTTCTAGACTTGAGAGTTGTAAAAGACGTATGGCCTGTTGTAATTGAGGAGTCAACGATAAACTGTTCGCAACTTTCAATCCAACAGATAATTTCATAGTCTTTCCTTTTATTAAGATAAGCAAAAAACATGCCTATAAAAATATTTATAACATAAAGTAATGTTTACGCATACAAGGAAAATTACATTCTTTTTGACTGAGTGAGTCAATATATACAGAGCTTGGAAAAAACTATCATCTACCTGAATCAGTTCTCACAAATCTTCCCAAGTAGCAATTAAGTCTTTGGCTGTAATAGACCAGACATATTTCCCAACCCATTCAATATTATGAGTGAACATTTTTTCATTATGTCCATAACTACTCCATGGATCAAAAAACAAAAACTCATCATAACGCCACATAAAGGGATTTACTGAGATATCTTTTTGATAAGGAATATTGAGTTCCAGCAAACCTTGATAAATTAATCTAAGTCGAAAAGGCTTTTCTTTATAGTCTCGATGGTCTTTCTTAATTAATGTAAGGATAAGATGAGCTGCTTCTTTTCCAAAATCAATAATTTCAACATTCTGTAATTCACAATAATATGGAGCTGTTGAACTACTTCCGCCAAGCCACTGCTCGGAAGCAATCAGAGTTAGGACGCTCATTGGTAATTTATTTTGATTTACCCTTAAATATTCATTATAAGCATCAAAAATATACTGGGAATTACCAATGTGATCTAATTGGTCACTTAATTTATAAACCATTATTTGCTCTTTAAATGCTATTTGTTTTATATATGAGCGAAATATACTACAACCATGCACAATATTTTTCTTATTCCACTATGTTTTTTAATTCTAGCCCATAAAAAACACCCCAACCTCTTTCGAGATTGGGGTGTTTAGATTTAAAAGCTGGCGATGACTTACTCTCACATGGCAAGTGCCACACTACCATCAGCGCTAAGAGGTTTCACTTCTGAGTTCGGGAAGGGATCAGGTGGTTCACTCTTGCTATTGTCGCCAGCAAACT
>Ga0308161_1000666_pt1 | contig 49338 bp, 40 predicted proteins | sample PhyFR2_FD_201034 | JGI IMG/M metagenome (GOLD analysis project Ga0308161, IMG submission 201034) | Phyllosphere microbial communities from UC Gill Tract Community Farm, Albany, California, United States - DLSLF.R2 | ecosystem: Host-associated > Plants > Phyllosphere > Unclassified | place: USA...
GATTTCTGCCGAATCTCGGTCAGCAGTTCTTCGATAACCCGGATCACCAGCTTGGGCTGATCATGAATAATCATATGTTCACTTCGCTTGGCTATAATCAACTTGCTGTTATTTGAAATAGAAAGCATCTCGCGCTGTCCAATCTGCCAGCTTAGCTCAATCTTGTTATTCGCTTCTTCACTGATTCCAAATCGGGTGAGATCCTGTTCCTGTCCTCGGGCAATAATGCGCACAGGCAGGTTGCCGAGCTTCTGACCACGAATTGCATCTTCGGTCGTACTGGCGAGCTTGCCTTCTTCAGCTACAGCTTTAAAATATTTCGGTGAAGCGACCACATTTATAAAATCCTGCCGATCTTCCGGTTCGACTCGCCCGGTCAGCATAAAATTGGGGAATAGTCGAAATGCACCTATCTCATCCAGAAAAATCGAGATATACGGTGAAGGGGTAGAACTGCCTGCGTGTTCTTCCTTGTAAATCTCTTCTGTACGCTCGGCATCATTTTCCGGTCGTGCATCGATCAATACCATACCCGCAATCTCATCCGGATACGTTTGTGCGAATAAACGGGAGTACATACCACCGAGAGAATGACCGGCGAGCAGATATGGACCCGGAATATCCGCTTTTTGTAGAGCAGCATGCAGTTCTTTGACAATGTTCTGCCCGGTTCGAGGCAGTGGACTGGTATCGCTCCAGGCATAACCTGCCCGGTCGTAGGTCACGACAGTGGCTCCTGTAGATGCTGCCAGCTGCTCCGGAATTTTCCGCCAGGAGAGGCTGGATTCTCCACTGCCGGCCTCCAGCAGAATAGTCGGTGATCCTTTCCCATAGGTATGGACATGCAGGCGATAGCCATTAATGTCGATCATTTTACCCGGCGGTGGATAGGCAGATTGGGAGTGACGAGAAGCCACATTTTCATAAATAAATCCTGCTGCCAGCAGAAGGACGACGACTCCGACCAGTGAACCGGCAGTGCGGAGAATGATCTTTTTCCAGGAATGTCCGCTTTTGTGGTGCTCTTCAGAGTGGGGTGTTTTCATAAGTAGGGTAATCCTTTCTTCAATAGTGTGAACGGATGGAGTAGATCAATAGGATATGGATAGTACAAGTCAGAGGAGAGACTGCAGACAGATTAGTCTGATTTAAGTAGAAATTGGTAAATCCTCTACACGTATATTGGACACGGAAGAGGCAATTTTAACTACCTAGCAGGTAAAATGGACCAAATTCAATCTATGGGTGGAGCTGTTTCCCTTGGTTGAATTTCTGCCTCATCTATTTGGATGAAATCGAACCAACTATTATGCTCTGATCTCATTATCAGTATCCGCATAACTATCGCCGTATAGAATAAAGCTAATCATTCAGGGAACAGATAATCCCGATGTCAGCAGAACAGTTGGCTAATCCAGTATCCATAAACGATTCGTGCTGAAAAGCTATGAAGCTCCCGTTTGGCAGGTGTCTGTTGTGGTTAAATCTGCAAAAGGACACGTCGGATTTTATTTTTATGCCATGACAGTGTATACTTGTAAAGTAGTGAGAAACCGTAACTTACTTATCACTTCCTATCAACATTCTGATTCGAGGAATGAGAAGGGAGTCGTTTCTCATGTGTTTTCCTAAATCTTATATCCTGTAAGGGAGGCTATTTCAGATGAAATCATTTGAATTTTATAATCCAACACGCCTGATTTTTGGTAAAGGCCAATTGGAGACATTGAAGCGTGAAGTGCCAAAATACGGCAAGAATGTACTGCTGGTATACGGCGGCGGTAGCATCAAGCGTGCAGGTCTGTACGATCAGGTAATCAAATACCTGGGCGAGATCGGTGCGAATGTAACCGAACTGGCAGGCGTAGAACCTAACCCGCGCCTGACCACAGTCCATAAAGGTGTAGAACTGTGCAAAGCCAATAATATTGATCTGGTACTCGCTGTCGGCGGCGGCAGCGTTATCGACTGCGCCAAAGCGATCGTAGTCGGTGCCAAATACGATGGCGACATGTGGGATATCATTGAACGTAAAGCGGCTGCAACCGATGCACTGCCACTCGGCGTGGTACTGACAATGGCAGCAACCGGTTCCGAAATGAACTCCGGTTCTGTTATCACTAACAGCGACACGCAAGAGAAACTGGGCTGGGGCAGCGCGTATTCCTTCCCGGCATTCTCGATCCTGGATCCGGAATTCACGTATTCCCTGCCTAAAGATCAGACAGTATACGGTATGGTGGATATGATGTCCCATGTACTGGAGACGTACTTCCATCCAGAACAAAATACACAGGTACAGGATGGCTCCTGCGAATCCGTACTGCGTGCTGTTATCGAAGCAGCTCCACAGCTGATCAATGATCTGGAGAACTATGAACTGCGTTCGACTATTATGTATTCCGGTACAATGGCGCTGAACGGCGTACTGAGCATGGGCGTAACCGGTGACTGGGCAACCCATAATATTGAGCACGCGGTATCCGCAGTGTACGATATTCCTCATGGTGGCGGTCTGTCGATCCTGTTCCCGAACTGGATGCAGTATAACCTCAAAGTCGACCCTGCCCGTTTTGCGAAGCTGGCGGTTAACGTATTCAACGTTGATCCTGCAGGCAAGAGCGACGAAGAGGTAGGTGCAGCAGGTATCCAGGCTCTGCGTGATTTCTGGACATCGATCGGTGCACCTAGCCGTCTGGCCGACTACGATATCGACGACAGTCAGATCGACCTGATGGTCGAGAAAACACTGAAGTTCGGACCTTCCTTTGGTAACTTTGCCAAACTGCAGGCAGACGATGTACGCGAAATCTATCGTATGTCCCTGTAAGCAGGGGAGTTTTGGAACCGAAGTATTAGGTTTAATGAACGAACTGTAATGGTAAGACCAGTCCGACTATAACATTTCGTATTCAAAAGCACAGTTTCTTTGATCCTATGGATCATGGGAAGCTGTGCTTTTTTGACGTATTCCAAAGGAATAGAACCATCTGAATATGCGTAGCAATGAGAGATGAATAGAAGAGGGAAAATCGAATTTTTGTAATTTGATTTCCTTAAAAGGTAAAAATATGCAACCTCATCTGTATTTATACGTAAATAAAGGTATATCGCCAACCAGCAGTACTTTTGCTTTGAATAAAGCCGGTCTTGAAGGCTATGCGGCGATTATGTCACAAAAACGGAAAGGAGACCGCAGTTATGGAAACGCTATATTGGACTTGTCTGATTATCGGAGCAGTATACGCGCTGTTCAGCCTGCTTTTCGGTGACTTGCTGGGTGACGTCCTGGGCGGATTGGAATTGCCTGGAGTTGACGTGTTCAAGCCGATTGTGCTGGCAGGTATGGTTACCGTATTTGGTGGGGCTGGTATTTTGCTCGCCAGGTATACAGATATGTCTATAGGTGTCGAGTTATTACTATCCATTCTGGCGGCTATTGCAGGTGCATTGTTCGTGTTTTTCGTCTATGTCAAACCGATGGAGAACAGCGAAGTATCCACATCCTATTCGATTCGGGAGATGATCGGACGAATTGGAGAAGTGACTATACCTGTACCGGGTAAAGGGTATGGCGAAGTCATGATCAAGGTAGCAGGTGGCAATACGGTACATATCGCGTCGAGTTTTGAGCATTGTCCTATCGCGGCAGGTGTCCGTGTCGTCATTGTAGAGGAGTCGGCAGGTGTCTTGGCAGTAGCGGAATTTGAACAGGGTCTGGCAGCAGATCCGGCACCATTATAAATAAAACTATACAGCTGTAATCCAGCGATGTCTGACTCAAGCAGGTCGTATTTGGAAATAAGCACGTGACGGAAGTAGTAATCATAAAAACAAGCAGTCTTATCCATTTAGCTTTAAATACATGTTCAAAGGGGAGAATACAATGACAATAATGAACGAAATGATTCTGATTCCTGCCATTGTAGTAGTTGTTCTGATCGTACTGGGTATTACATTCTGGGCACGGTACAAAACCGTTAGTACAGATGAGGCAATGGTCGTGACCGGTTCTTTTCTCGGCAGCAAAAACATCTCGGATGATGGTGCCGGACGCAAAATCAAGATCGTACGCGGCGGCGGTGCATTTATCTGGCCGATTTTCCAGAAATCCGAATTTCTGTCCTTGCTGTCCCACAAGCTGGATGTTACCACACCGGAAGTTTATACCGAGCAGGGTGTACCGGTGCTTGCTGACGGAGTAGCTATTATCAAGATCGGCAGCTCTGTCGAAGATGTAGCAACAGCAGCAGAGCAGTTCATGGGTAAGCCGATCCAGGCGCTGCAGGGAGAAGCCCAGGAAGTGCTGGAAGGTCATCTGCGCTCGATTATGGGTTCCATGACTGTTGAAGAAGTGTATCGCAACCGTGACCGCTTTGCGCAGGAAGTGCAGAGCGTTGCCGCCCGTGATCTTAAAAAGATGGGTCTGCAGATCGTTTCCTTTACAATCAAGGATATCCGCGACAAGCATGGTTATCTGGAATCCCTCGGTAAACCGCGAATTGCAGCCGTGAAACGGGATGCCGATATCGCTGAAGCCGAAGCGCTGCGCGACTCACGCATTCAGAAGGCCCGTGCCGAAGAAGAAGGACAAAAAGCCGAGCTGCTGCGCGATACTCATATCGCCGAGGCAGAAAAAGAAAAAGAACTGCAAATTGCCGCTTTCAAAAAAGATCAGGATACGGCTCGCGCCGAAGCCGATCAGGCGTATCAGATTCAGGAAGCCAAAGCCAAACAGATCATGATCGAAGAACAAATGAAAATCGAACTCGTCCGCAAAGAGCGCGAGATCGATCTGAAAGAAAAAGAAATTACGGTACGTGAGAAACAATACGACGCCGAAGTGAAAAAGAAAGCTGAAGCTGATCGTTTTGCTGTCGAGCAGGCGGCGCAGGCAGACAAAGCTCGCAAAATGCGCGAAGCCGAAGCCAAACAGTACTCTATCGAAACCGAAGCCAAAGCATCTGCCGAGCAGCAGCGTCTGGCGGGTATGGCGACAGCCGATGCCGAACGTGCCAAAGGTACGGCGGAAGCCGAAGTCATCCGTCTTCGTGGTCTCGCCGAAGCCGAAGCCAAGCAAAAACTGGCTGAAGCCTTCGAAAATTATGGCCAGGCAGCCATTCTCGATATCGTTGCCAAAATGCTGCCGGAACTGGCAGGCAAGATCGCAGAACCACTTGGCAGCATTGACAAGCTGACCGTAGTTGATACAGGCAAAGGAGAAGGTGGAGGCGCGACCAGAGTCAGCAATTATGTGACTGAACTGATGGCGACTGCTCCTGAAATGCTGAAAAGTGTATCCGGTCTTGATCTGGAGCAGCTGATTCAGGGATTCGCTGGAAAAAATAACACTTCTACCGACCGTCAACCTGTACTTTCCGATAAGGCTTATACAGCGCCTATCGAAGCAGGCGATATTCACCCGGTGGAGCTGACAGCACCGACTATGGATGTCCAATCGACCAACCGCATCCCGGATGCAACACTAGATAAAGAATAAAAGTAATCGATGCTTCATATGCTTATGCTATAGAGTAGCAGCCATTTGCATACTGGTTTATTGTTTGTAACTGTAAGGTGGTAAGTGTATAATACATGTATCTGTGTACAACGATTCTGGATATCCGGCAGGGATATTCATGAAATAAGTCAAAAGACGATGAAGCCGGATAAATAAAGGCTTCATCGTCTTTTTCGCTCTAACGGAGCAATGTGCAGATTATGTTGACTAGCGTGTTATTTTTTGATAACTTAGTCGGGATAAGGCGATAGTAAAAGGGGTGCAACTGTGAGCAGCCTACAAGTGGCTAAAGTACTGAATAATAACGTAATTATTGCAGATCATCCTCAGTATGAAGAGGTCGTCGTGATCGGCAAAGGAATCGGATTTAACCGCAAGACACGCGATCAGATTCCACTCAACGTCGTCGAGAAAATGTTTATTCTAACCAATCAGCAGGAGCAGGAGCAGTACAAGCAGCTGGCTACACAGATTGATGAACAGATCATTGAAGTGATTAACGAGATTATTCACTTTATTAATAAAGAAAGCAAAACTCCGCTCAACGAGCATATTCATATTGCATTGACCGATCATATTGCATTCGCCATCAAGCGTGCTGAACAGGGGATGACAGTGCAGAATCCTTTTTTGTACGAGACCCGGGAAATGTACCCGAACGAGTACCGTCTGGCTGAACATGCTCTGGAAATGATCAAAAACAAGCTGGGTGTTAGTCTGGAAGAAGACGAGATCGGCTTTGTCGCCCTGCATATTTACAGCGCACTGACCGACCAGCATATTACCCAGATCAAAGCGCATTCCCGTCTGATTGCCGATATGGTCAAGGTGGTAGAAGACAGTCTGAGTATTACTATCACTGGTGACAGTCTGGATTATTCGAGGCTGCTGACCCACCTGCGCTTTGCCATTGAGCGTATCCGCCGCGGCGAGAAGGTGGCGGCTACCCATCGGCTGGAAGAAATGCTCAAGGTCGAATATCCCGAAGTATATTCGCTTGCCTGGAAGCTGACCAAAATGATGGAACGTCGTCTGCGCCGCCCTGTATATGGAGCAGAAGTTAGCTATCTAACGATGCATCTGCAGCGGTTTGTCGAGAAAAATGAAACCGAAAATTAAGCCGGTGAATTTTTTTGTTGAAAAGGCTTGCATGTTCAAAATGAGAGTGCTATAATTCAGAACGTAATCAACAAACGAATAGCGGTTATAACGTGTTACTGATTCGATCAGGCATGAGTTAACAACGTATTTGTAGCGAAGCTGCATAGCAGAGGGCGTATTCTATCCTTATCTGCACGCATAGCTTTACTCTATAAGTACATTGTTTGCTCATGCCTTTTTTGCATGCTATCCGCAAAGCGGTTGTTGAACGTAGTGAGGTCAAGGAGTCATGAAAGTTCCATTTATGTAATAAATTAGATGAATTGGTTTAATTTAGTACATGTTTGGGTCATACACATTGAAGAAGTGAATCCTGCCTGCACTGCAACTCAAAATCATACATTATATTTAAGAGGGGAAGTGGCTGTATTGTTTAGACGTCTGTTTGGCGTTTTGCAAAAAGTTGGTAGAGCACTGATGCTTCCGGTTGCAATCCTGCCAGCTGCAGGTCTGCTGCTGGGTATTGGTAACCTGTTGGTTAACCCGGACTTTTTGCAGTATATTCCTGCACTGAATGCCAAGTGGGTTCAAATTACTGCTGAAGTAATGATGAACTCCGGGCAAATCGTATTTGATAACCTATCCTTGTTATTTGCCGTCGGGGTTGCCGTCGGTCTCGCAGGAGGAGAAGGCGTTGCCGGTCTGGCAGCGATTATCGGTTATCTGATCATGAACGTAACCATGGGTACAGCAATGGGTATCAAAGCTGCGGATGTGGGTACAGGCAACTTTGCTCTGGCTTCCGTACTGGGTATTCCTACACTGCAAACCGGTGTATTCGGCGGTATTATCGTCGGTATTCTGGCAGCATCCATGTACAAGCGTTTCTTCAAGATCGAACTGCCGTCTTACCTGGGCTTCTTTGCAGGTAAACGTTTCGTTCCAATTATGACTGCTGTAACATCCCTGATCCTCGGTCTGATTATGATCGTGGTATGGCCTCCGATTCAGTCTCTGCTGAACAACGTATCTCACAACATGGTTGATGCGAACCCTACATTGTCCGCATTTATCTTCGGTGTGATCGAGCGTTCACTGATTCCTTTCGGTCTGCATCACATTTTCTACTCACCGTTCTGGTTTGAATTTGGTGAATATGTCAATAAAGCGGGCGAACTGGTACGTGGTGACCAGAAGATCTTTATGGCTCAGCTGCGTGACGGTGTACCGTTCACAGCGGGTACATTCATGGTTGGTAAATTCCCGTTCATGATGTTCGGTCTGCCTGCAGCAGCACTGGCGATCTATCATGAATCCAAGCCACAGCACAAAAAATATGTTGCAGGTATCATGGCTTCTGCAGCACTGACTTCTTTCCTGACAGGTATTACAGAGCCGCTGGAATTCTCATTCCTGTTCGTTGCTCCAATCCTGTTCGGTATTCACGCAATCTTCGCAGGTCTGTCTTTCATGACAATGCAGATTCTGGGCGTTAAGATCGGTATGACTTTCTCCGGTGGTCTGATTGACTTTATCCTGTTCGGTGTTATTCCGAACCGTACCCCTTGGTGGGACGTTATCATCGTCGGTCTGATTCTGGCGGTTGTGTACTACTTTGGTTTCCGTTTTGCTATTCGCAAGTTCAACCTCAAGACACCAGGTCGCGAAGACACTGTTGCTTCCGAGGAGAACAGCTCTGGTGGCAGTGCAACACAAGACGAACTGCCTGGCAAGATTCTGGACGCATTTGGCGGCCAGGAAAACATCTCCAGTCTGGACGCTTGTATCACTCGTCTGCGTATCCAGGTTAAAGAACCGAAAAATGTTAACAAAGACCGTCTGAAATCCCTGGGCGCTTCCGGCGTACTGGAAGTGGGTAACAATATTCAGGCAATCTTCGGTACACGTTCCGATACGATCAAGTCCCAAATGCAGGACATTATCGCTGGACGCACACCGCGTGCTACACCTCCAAGTGTAGATAATGAACCAGCCAAAGGAACTGCTGAAAATCAGGTTAACGTAATGACGGAGGAAGTAATCGTTGCTCCGGCAAGCGGTGAGCTGCTGAATATCAGTGAAGTACCGGATCCGGTATTCTCGCAAAAAATGACCGGTGACGGATTTGCGATCCTGCCTTCGAGCGGAACGATCGCTTCTCCGGTAAACGGTAAAGTATTCAACGTATTCCCGAGCAAGCATGCGATCGGTATCATGTCCGAAGCAGGCAAAGAGATTCTGGTACACGTTGGCGTGAACACCGTCAAACTGAAAGGCCAGGGCTTCACTGTTCTCGTTGCCGAAGGTGACGATGTTATGGCAGGTCAGCCAATCCTTGAAGTGGATCTGGAATATGTAAAAGCAAATGCTCCATCTATCATTACACCAGTTATCTTCTCCAATCTGCCGGAAGGTGCAGCGGTAACGCTGAAAAAATCCGGAACAGTCAAAGGCGGAGAAGGCGACATCATCACCCTCAAGTAATCGAAGTTCCTTTACAACTTGTATAATACAGTCCGGCAAATACAGTCTAAGGACAATGTTTTTGCCGGATCATAGGCTCTATAATGCACTAAGTACTTGATAGCCAATGCTGATTATCCAACTGAATAGTCCAACATCCAGAAAAACAATCATAAATTTGACGAATCAGCTTGATAAGGCTTGGTAAGCTGCTTAACCTCAGGGTTTTCTGTCTAAGTAGTATTAAGTGTATGTATGCAGGATGTGTTCCACAGCAAACTATAGGCGGTTCTTCGGAACTTCGCCTATAGTTTGCTATCATTATAAAATGAAAGCATATTTTGGTAAAAACGAGCATTTGTTTGGTAAAGAAATGAATTTGCCTAAATTTTGCCGCAAATTGCTAGGATTTGCTGAAAAAAGTCGAAATTTTTTCTTCCAGAACGTGCATCATGGTTTATAATGCTGTACAATAGAGTGGATGGCTTGATATTCACATCTATACTACTAATAACAGAAAGCGAGTGACTTTATAATGGAAAAAACATTTAAAATCGTTGATGAAGATGGTATCCACGCACGCCCAGCAACTGCACTGGTAACAGCTGCTAACAAATTTGCTTCTACAGAATCTTTCGCTGAAGCTAAAGGTAAAAAAGTAACCCTGAAATCTATCCTGGGTGTTCTGTCTCTGGGTCTGGAGCAAGGTGACACTATCGTTCTGTCCACTACTGGTGCAGAAGAAGAAGCGGCTCTGCAAGCTCTGACTGACGTAATGGTTAACGAAGGGCTAGGCGAAATCAATGGCTAATATTTTGGGAATTGCGGCGTCTTCGGGCATCGCCATTGCCAAAGCATTCCGTCTGGAACATCCTGAGTATGAAATTACCAAACGCTCAGTAAGTGATACCGATGCGGAACTGGCTAAACTTGATTCTGCTTTGGCACAATCCAAAGTAGAACTTGAGGCGATCAAAGAGCGCACACTGCAAGAAATGGGAGCAAAAAAGGCAGAGATTTTCGAATCTCACCTGCTCATTCTGAATGACCCTGAATTGATCGATCCGGTAAAAGACAAAATCTCTTCCGATATGATCAATGCTGAATATGCACTGAACGAAGTGGCTTCTCAGTTTGTAACCATGTTTGAGAACATGAAGAGTGCTTATCTTCAAGAACGTGCTGCGGACATGCGCGACGTAACGAAGCGTGTGATCAACCATCTGATGGGCGTTAATTTCCAAAGCCCTGCTGAAATTCGTGAAGAAGTGGTTATCATTGCTGAAGACCTGACGCCTTCCGATACAGCTCAGCTGGACCGCAACTATGTAAAAGGCTTCACAACGAACATTGGCGGACGTACTTCCCACTCTGCGATCATGGCACGCTCCCTGGAGATCCCGGCAGTAGTAGGAACAAAAGAAGTTATGGACGTTGTACAAAACGGTGATATGGTTATCGTCGATGGTCTCGAAGGTAACGTAATCGTGAATCCGGATGAAGCGACTCTGGCAGAATACCGTGCAAAACGTGAGGCTTATGAAGCTCAGGTAGCAGAATGGCGCAAACTGCGCGATGAAGCAACGGTATCCAAAGACGGCGTTCACGTCGAACTGGCTGCCAACATTGGTACACCAAACGATGTAGCTGGCGTTCTTGATAACGGCGGCGAAGCAGTGGGTCTGTACCGTACCGAGTTCCTGTACATGGGCCGTGACGAACTGCCATCCGAGGATGTTCAGTTCAATGCTTACAAAACAGTACTCGAAAAAATGGCAGGCAAGCCTGTAGTTGTTCGTACACTGGATATCGGTGGCGACAAAGAACTGCCTTACCTGGTTCTGCCAAAAGAAATGAATCCGTTCCTCGGTTTCCGTGCTATCCGTCTGTGTCTGGATCGTCAGGATATTTTCCGCACTCAACTGCGTGCGCTGCTTCGTGCAAGCGTATATGGTGAACTGCGCGTTATGTTCCCAATGATCGCTACACTGGGCGAATTCCGCGAAGCGAAAGCGGTTCTGATGGAAGAGAAAGAAAAACTGGTTGCTGAAGGTGTATCTGTATCGGATAACATCCAACTCGGCATCATGGTTGAGATTCCTTCTACAGCTGTTCTGGCTGATCAGTTTGCCAAAGAAGTGGACTTCTTCAGTATCGGTACTAACGATCTGATCCAGTACACAATGGCAGCTGACCGTATGAACGAACGTGTATCCTATCTGTATCAACCATATAACCCGTCCATTCTGCGTCTGGTTAAAATGGTTATCGATGCAGCGCACAAAGAAGGCAAATGGGCTGGAATGTGCGGCGAGATGGCAGGGGACGCTACAGCGATTCCATTGCTGCTCGGTCTGGGACTCGATGAGTTCAGCATGAGTGCAAGCTCTATTCTGCCTGCACGCAGCCAAATCGCCAAACTGTCCAAAGCTGAAATGCAAGAGCTGGCTACCAAAGCACTCGATATGCAGACAGCAGAGCAGGTTGTCGAACTCGTTAACGCTATTCAGGCGTAATTGCAGGATACCGTTTTCGGTCTAGTTATTCTTTTTTCCAACAATCCCATTAAGCTGATTTCCTGAAATGATTCGGGAAATCAGCTTTTTTTCTTTTTTATTTGTGCAAAGATGAACAAGAGTTATGAGGGGATTCGCTTCGGGAAAGGATCATTCCGGTGGCCTCCGGTTAAGAATGGATATTTTTGAATCACCGCTGTCGCGGTAGATATCCATTCTTAAATGTCGCTCTTTGGAATGATTCCTTTACCACCGAGAGGGTGGAGGATGCTGATTCTTTCCATTCCGGTAATAATGGGTTTGGCTTTTTGGATTAGAGTCTGCGTGACTTCCAGTTGAAGGGATGCCTGGTGGGCTTGTTCGCTGCTCCATACTTCATAGACGTACACACAGTTCGGTTCGTTTGCGGTGATGTTGACCGTGTAGATTTCGCATTCTTGCAGATCGTTCATGGATTCTGCAGCGTCGAGCAGGATATGAACCATGGTATCGCGCTGATTTTCCTGTACTGTAAACTTGCCAAACAATCCGAATCGGCTCATAAGAACCCTCTTTTCGTAAAGTAATAGGTGGTATTTAGCGAAAATAATTGGGCTGGATAACATAGAACAGGAGGTCTAGCTTATTTTATTATATGGTCGCATCTCATCGGAGTCGGTTTGCAGAAATCGAATTGCTTGAATGTTAAATCAATTCGATGTGTGGCAGCCTAGTTCATAGTAGTTGTTATTGTTGAACTCGAAGCTTTTGATCACATCGAGGCCAAGCTTCTGGGTGTGTGCAGCGTAGGATCTTGGATTGATATGATTGATAAAAGTGATCAGGATCGGGTATCTTTGGCTCATTTGTGTTTTAGAGAATTCAAAAACCTTTTTAAGTACTTCTGTGCCCCGGTATTCGGTATCGATACAGATCGGTCCATATTGATAGCTGTTTTCGGTAGATAGCACCTTACCTTTGTACTCGGTGTGCTGTAGATCACCGATCATATGTTGGAAAAGAGGCCATTTGGACCAGTATTCCCAAGAAGCTGCCATGACGTAAGCAACGACTTTATTCTGATCACAGGCGATAGTGATACCATTTTCTTTTTCAATCAATTCCTGAAATTGCTCATCTGTAAAGAGCGTGGTAACAAAGCCATGTGGTTTGTCTTCTTCGCTGATGGTGGTGACATGGTATTTTTGTTGTAATTCTGCGATAGCAGGGATATCCTCGATAGTAGCATTTCTATAAATCATGATTGTCCTCCTGTGCGGGATGAAATGGAATTTCTCGATCTGAGCTTATGCTCCAGTTACAATTCCTATGTAGAGTACGTATGGAATTGTTTTGAGTATAGCTTTTAAAAAACGATCTTTCAACTGCTGGGTAGCTTTCTTGTGGTCATAAACAAATAGCCGTTCAATGCACAATGATAGGTAGTTGTTGATGAACTCTATGTATTTAGTACATGGGGTTGAAAAGAAAGCTTGTATGACTATTTCCAGTATGGATAGACAAGGTATGATACATTAAGGAATCAATCTGGGTAGACCAGCAGATACCTCAAGAAAGTATATTAAGGAAATGATGTAGTAAAGTCGGTAGAGAACATAAATACGAAGGAGCTTATCATCATGATAAGCTCCTTCGTATTTTTTATGGATCATAGTAATCATATAAAAGGATACGGATATCTTTTACACTTAATATTGTCTTTTATGATCAACATGAGCTTATATCATCAACATGATCCCATGCGATAAATATTATCTTTTATGATAATCGTGACCTGTTGCGCTGAATATCTTTCTTTGCGATCAACGTGATCTCTTATAATAATTATTACCTCTCATAATAATCATTATCTCATAGAACCAATATTATCTTTTCTAATAAACACCATCTCGGGCATAGTGAAGCTGCACTTACAATAACGCATCCTGAAATTTTCTGGAATTAACTGCAAGCGCAGTTGAGTACCGGCTTGCGTGCTGCAGTTGCTTCATCCAGACGCTTGACCACCGTCGTGTATGGTGCATTAATTACCAATTCCGGTGTTTCTTTAGCTTCATTTGCAATCTGGATCATCGTGTCAATAAAAGCATCCAGTGTTTCTTTGCTTTCCGTCTCGGTCGGCTCAATCATAATACATTCTTCCACATTAAGCGGGAAGTAGACGGTAGGCGGATGGTAGCCAAAGTCGAGTAGTCGTTTGGCAACATCGAGAGTACGTACGCCATACTGCTTCAATCCTTTACCAGACATCACGAATTCGTGCTTGCATACATTATCATATGGCATGATGTAGTGATCTTTGAGGCGATGCATCATATAGTTGGCGTTCAGTACAGCACATTCGGATACCCGGCGCAGACCTTCCGGACCGTAGGTACGGATATACGTGTACGCACGCACCAGGATACCAAAGTTGCCATAGTAGGCTTTGACCCGTCCGATTGAATCCGGTGAACCGGAGCGTAGTGTGTAGCTTCCATCTTCTTTTTTCTCAACGACCGGCTCCGGCAGGAATGGCAGCAGTTTGTTTTTCACACCAACAGGGCCAGCACCTGGACCACCACCGCCATGCGGGGTACTCATGGTCTTGTGCAGATTGAGATGGACAACGTCGAAGCCCATATCGCCTGGACGGGTAATTCCCATGATCGCGTTGGAGTTGGCTCCATCATAATAGAGCAGACCGCCAGCTTCATGCACAACTTGAGCAATCTCGGTAATCTGTTCTTCGAACAGTCCCAGTGTATTTGGGTTGGTCAGCATCAGCGCTGCTGTATCCGGTCCAACGGCTGCACGCAGAGCTTCCAGATCGACCAGCCCTTTTTCATTCGAAGGAATAGTAATGGTCTGGAATCCGGCTACAGTGGCACTTGCCGGGTTCGTACCGTGCGAAGAATCAGGCACGATGACTTTGGTTCGATGCTCACCGCGTTTTTCGTGATAGGCACGAATCATCATCAGACCGGTCCATTCACCATGTGCTCCGGCTGCAGGCTGCAGGGTTACAGCATCCATACCGGTCAGAGCCGCCAGATCGTTTTGCAGGGTATGCAGCATCTCCAGTGCACCCTGAATACTGGTCTCCGGCTGATACGGATGAATTTTGGCGAATCCGGCATAACGGGCTACATCTTCATTGATTTTGGGGTTATATTTCATCGTACAGGAACCGAGCGGGTAGAATCCGTTATCCACACCAAAGTTCAGGCGGGACAGCTCGGTATAGTGACGGATGACATCGACTTCGTATACTTCCGGCAGGGCAGCAGCTTCACTACGCAGCATCTCCTGAGGAATTACCGAACTGGTCTCTACGCGAGGAACATCACATTCTGGCAGAGAGTAGCCGACCCGTCCAGGCTGGCTGAGTTCGAAGATCAGTGCTTTTTCCTTGATTACTGCACCAATCAATTCATTGGATGCTGTAGCTGTAGACGGAGTATCTGTATTGGTTGTCGTTACCGTTTCGTTTGTCATAGGGATGCCTCCAGTTGGGTAGCCAATTGATCAATCTCGGATTTGGTACGCTTTTCCGTTACGGCAAACAGCATGTGACCGGATAATTCCGGATAGGATAGACCCAGATCATATCCACCGATAACGCCCTGCTCCAGCAGCTTCAGATTCAGCTCGGCAGCAGAGGTGCCTTCCGGCAGAGTAATCACGAATTCATTGAAGAATGGGGACTGGAATGTCAGCTTCAGACCAGCTACAGAAGACAGTTTCTGTGCAGCATAGTGGGCTTTTTGAATATTCAGATCTGCGACGTCGATCATGCCTTGTTTGCCCATAATCGACATATAGACCGAGGCAGACAAGGCAAGCAGCGCCTGGTTGGAACAAATATTGGAAGTCGCTTTGTCACGGCGGATATGCTGTTCACGGGTCTGTAGCGTTAGTACAAAGCCGCGCTTGCCATCACGGTCTTTCGTCTGGCCGACGATTCGTCCAGGCATACGGCGCATCTGTGCTTGCGATACAGCGAAGAATCCACAGGTAGGGCCACCGAGAGACATGGAGATACCAAGCGGTTGTGCATCACCGACTACGATATCGGCTCCGAGCTTGCCCGGTGCTTCCAGCAGTCCGAGTGAAATTGGATTGGTACTGACAACGAGCAGAGCACCATTCTCATGAGCCAGATCTGCAGCAGCACGTATACCTTCAATACCACCAAAGAAGTTCGGGGATTGTACCAGTACAGCTGCTGTCTGATCGTCCAGTACTTCGGCGAGTGCGCTGATATCCGTTACTCCGTCACCATAGGCAACTTCAACTACTTCCAGATTCAGACCGCGTGCATAGCTGCGTACAACAGCGCGTGCTTCCGGATGAATTGTGGAGAAAGCGACAATCTTGGTCCGTCCGGTTGCGGAAGCTGCGAGTGAAGCGGCTTCTGCCAGAGCAGTTGCTCCATCGTACATACTCGCATTGGCTACAGCCATTCCGGTCAGTTCACAGATATAGGACTGGAATTCAAAAATCGCCTGTAGCTCGCCCTGGCTGATCTCCGGTTGATATGGAGTATATGCGGTGTAGAATTCGGAGCGGGAAATTACATGGTTGATGACCGATGGGACATGATGATCATAAATGCCTGCTCCAAGGAAGCTCGTATAACGATCGGTATCGGCATTACGCCCAGCCAGTTGTCCCATATGACGGGTGAGTGCATACTCGTCCAGCATCTCCGACATAGGCAGCGTACCCTGATAACGGACAGCTGCAGGAATATCTTTGAACAGATCCTCGATGGATGACGCGCCGACAACAGCCAGCATATCGGCTTCATTTTGCGGCGTCATCGGAATATAGCGATGCAATTTCATTGTATATACTCCTTTCGGCAGATCAGGCTGCCGGATAATGGGGAAAGATGTTCAGTGTGAAGAATACTTAAGCGAACAATCAGACAGTTACCGGCTTTCTTTTATAAAAAGGAGCCTTGACCACTTCGGCTTTGAGCATTTTGCCGCGAATCTCTACCTCGATGACAGTGCCGATAACAGCATGTTCGGCTTCAATCAAAGCCAGTCCCAGATTGCGTTTGAGAGTAGGAGACTGTGTACCGGTAGTGACTTCGCCAATCTGGCGACCTTCCAGGAATACGGGATAATGGGAGCGGGGAATACCACGATCGATCATCTCCACGCCAACCAGCTTGCGGGGAGCCCCCTGTTCCTTTTGCTTCAGCAGCACATCGCGACCGATAAATTCACCTTTATCCAGTTTTACAAAGAAACCAAGACCAGCTTCCAGCGGTGTAATATCTGCAGACAGCTCCTGGCCATACAGCGGCAGCTTGGCTTCAAAGCGGAGTGTGTCCCGTGCTCCTAGTCCGCATGGAACGAGTCCATCCGGTTCACCTGCTGTCAGCAGTCCGGTCCAGATCTGACCTGCCTGATCGGCAGGAGCATAAATCTCATAGCCGTCTTCACCGGTGTAGCCGGTACGGGACAGGATTACTTTGGCACCAAAGAGCTCCGCATCGGCAATAAAGGAAAAACCGGGGATATTGCTGTACACTTCACTGCCAGCTGCTTTGGCCAGAATACTGGCGGCCAGCGGACCCTGCAGAGCGATCAGCGCAGTCTGCTCGGAAATGTTCTTCAGGGTTACACCTTCCGGTAAATGCTTCTCCAGCCATTCGATGTCTTTGTCGATATTGGAGGCATTGATAACGAGCATATAATGTTCTTCGCCCAATCGGTACACGAGTAAATCATCCACGACTCCACCAGTCGGATAGCACATTAGTGTGTACTGAGCCTGACCGTCCTGCAACCGGGATACATCATTGGTAAGCATATTTTGCAGATAAGCTAGTGATCCGTTGCCGCTGATCATAACCTCACCCATATGGGAAACATCGAATAGTCCTGCTTGTTCGCGAACGGCTTCATGCTCTTTTTGAATACCTGTAAACTGGACAGGCAGGTCCCAACCGCCAAAATCAATGCAGCGTGGAGAACCGGATGCAGCATATAACGGATATAGCGGTGTACGCTTGAGTTCTGTAGTCATGAATGATTCACCTCATGGTTTATTTGATAAAAACAAAAAACAGAGAGGATCAGGAAATAAACAGGCATCGCCCGCATTTTCCTTTTCCTCCCTGTCCTTGGTACCTGAGAGTTACCTTATTCATCCGATGCGTAATGATCATACAGCATAATCCATTGTGGTATGCTATACTCCTCATAAAAGCACAGAGCCGATATAAGTTTCCCCTTTGGTGATCCGCTCAGGTATGATTATGATAGCTGTTCATAACCGTCGGATTCTCTCCAGAGCCGCGTCCAGTACAGGTCCTTTTGCCTGAGAGATTCACCTTGACGGCTTACTCCTTCGGCGCTGCCCTGGTGCTGGTGGCAGTCTCTCCCTGTACGTTCATCCGCTCACATATTATGTTATGTATTTCCGAACATTCAGTAATAAAAATGTTAAAAATGTATGTATATTATATTAATACTTGATTCATAGAGGGATGTCAAGACTCTTGACAGCGTAATCTTCCTTACTATACGCTTGTGGCATCATAACCAAATCATGACATGAATCGGAGGAATAGGACAATGAGTGAGATCAAAGACCAATTGTTGTACAGTGAAGAGCACGAATGGGTAGAACGTATTAACGAAGACACGGTACGTATCGGCATTACCGACTTTGCCCAGCACCAACTGGGAGATATCGTATTTGTAGAGCTGCCAAAAGCAGGACGCGAAGTAGCTGCTGATGAAGAAGTAGGAACAGTTGAATCTGTCAAAACGGCATCGGAGTTGTTCTGTCCGCTGGCAGGTACGGTCGTTACGTTCAATGCGGATCTGGAAACCGAGCCTGAACTGGTTAACTCCGACCCTTATGGACGCGGATGGATGATCGAATTGAAAGTTACCGGTGATCTGGAAAGTGCGTTATCCAAACTGATGGATGCCAAAGCCTACGCCGAGCACGCTCAGGATTAATCGGTCGGCCAACAGATGGTGATAGCATGTTTATTTCTTGTATAGTTGGCTGTAGATGAGTCACTGCAGGTACAGGATTAACAGTCAACCATACATATAACCTTTACAGAACCAATACTTATCCGAAAATGGATATCATATCTGTTTCCTGGATAAATCGTATTTCAACTGCGAACACATTACGTACAAGCACATTACGCAAAAAGAGATCCAGCAGCTTGCATACTGTAACTGGGATAGCATACAGCTATCCTGGGGCAGCCAAGCTTGTCTGCTGTCTGCTGCTCATCAAGCAGGCCATCTTTTTGGTGTAATGTGCTTTTTGCTGTACAGATCATTATCTAGGATGCAGTCTAGGACAGGATGCATGTAATTAGGAGTGGCTAGCAAGGATATCCGGTACGTCCTCCTGCATAGCATATGCGTGAAAAAGTCTCCTGACGTTTATTTAAAAGAATAAACCCAACAGGAGGAATACGATGAACGCAAAGCGGATATTCATTACAGGCGCCAATTCCGGCATGGGTCTGGCAGCAACTATCGAACTGGCCCGGCGTGGACATGAAGTAATTATGGGCTGTCGCAATGAAGAACGCGGCCAACAAGCGCTACACCAGGCGCGTCAGGAGAGCGGATCCGACAATATTACGTTGATGAAATGCGATCTGGGATCACTTGCGACCATCCGTCATTTTGCAGAAGAGTATAACAAGCGTTACGATTATCTGGATGTACTGCTTAATAATGCCGGAGTCGTTAACCTCAAACGTAAAGAGACATCCGACGGCTTTGAAATGAGTATCGGAGTGAATCATCTGGGACATTTCCTGCTGACCCATCTGATGTTGGACAGCCTGAAGCAAGCCAAAGCAGGACGTATTGTGGTCGTCAGCTCGGGAGCTTACAAATTGGGCAAAATTCATTGGGAAGACCCCAATCTTCACAGTGGCTATAATGTTATCAAAGCCTATGCGCAATCCAAATTAGCCAATATTTATTTTACCCGCATACTGGCCCAGCGGCTGGAAGGAACTTCGGTAACAGTTAACAGTCTGCATCCTGGGGCAGTAGCTACCAGTATCGGAATAGACCGGGAGACCGGTTTTGGCAAACGAATCCTCGCTTCAGTCGCCCATATGCCGTTTTTCCAAACGCCGGAGCAGGGAGCGGAGACAGCGATTTTCCTCGCAGATGATGCGTCGGTAGAGAGCAAATCGGGTGCTTATTATTACCGTAAACAGCTGCATCCCCTGCGCTCCAAAGCGGAAGATCAGCAGGAAGCCGAGCGGCTGTGGACATGGAGCGAACAGCAGGTGGGTCTGTAAAAATCTGCAGCTGAATCTATACCCTATGTATACTCTGACATTTACCATATATCGACTTGGTGAATACCGGGGAAATCAGATCATAATCACCCCATCCATAGTAAGAGTTAAAATGTGATTCTTCTGGAACCTGTGGTAGACTGAATAAGAATGTTGTTGCGGCATCAGGGACTGATGCTAATTTTCAGAGAAAAGAAGGTACGAAAAAATGAATAATAATTATCCGCCTAATCCGAATGACCATGAACGTGAACATCCGCCCTATGGTGCACCCCAGCCACCGGGCCCACGTCCTCCGCTGGTCGGTCTCGGTGGCTGGCTGGTCGTGTTCCAGATCTATATGTATTGGAGCCTGTTTATAGCACTGGTATCGATTCCTACCTACATAGCGGTGTTGTTCCTGGCAGCCAACGAAGATGCGCTTCCGGAGGAAGTACGCTCTGTGCTGTCCATGTATGGAGATAATCTGCAGTCGCTGTCGGTGTATGAGCTGATTGTAGCGATAATCCAGTTTGTGCTGCTGGTATTGATGATGGTACTGCTGTATACACACAAAAAGTCATTCCCGCGACTGGCCAGAATGTATCTGATTCTTAGTCTGGCTTTTGCTGTTATCGCCTTTTTCGTGGTGCCGCCTACATCGGGCATGGTAGCTTCGATGATCTGGGGAGCCGTATTAACACTGGCATGGAATATGTACTTTACACGTTCGGTACGTGTCAAAAACACATTTATTCGTTAAATTCTGCTCCCAGGTGAGGGAATAGACGAATCAGCATTCAGGTGGTATCGTAGATAAAAATAAATTGCAGGAGTGATACCCTTGAACAATGCTGTTTCCTATGAAATCAAGATTGCCCGGCAGGAGGATCTGCAGCCAATCGTAGAGATTTACAATGCTTCCATTCCAGCGCGTCTGGCAACAGCTGATACCGAACTGGTCACGGTGGAGAGCCGTCAGGCTTGGTTTGACGAGCATGTACCGGAACGCCGCCCGCTCTGGGTACTGTGGCAGGAAGGACAGATTGCCGGATGGGCGAGTCTGCAGACTTTTTATGGACGTCCTGCTTATAATGGAACTGTAGAATTGAGCGTTTATGTGCATAATGATTTTCAGGGAAAAGGTATTGGCAGCAAGCTGGTCAGCTATGCGATCGAGCAGGCTCCGGCGCTGCATATACATACACTGCTTGGATTCGTATTTGCCCATAATGATCCGAGTCTCAGTTTGCTGCGCAAATTCGGTTTCGAGGACTGGGGTCATCTGCCGCGTGTAGCCATTCTCGATGGAGTCGAGCGTCATCTGGCTATTCTGGGCAAGCGTCTGGACGCTTGACGGTACAGTTCGAGTATAAATAGGTAAAACAGCAAAACCGCCTGTTCCTTTTGGGGACAGGCGGTTTTGTATGTAACTGTACTCCTATAACAAGTTCGTTCTCATACGAAAAATGTTGTGAGGCTGGCGCAGACCGATACCTTTACAAGCTGCGACTGCACGTCAGCTATGGACTTTTTCAATCTGATTGTATAGTGGTTGACCTTCATGCTGCTGCTTGTCGCGAATAATGTCTTTTAAAAGTAGTACATAGTCATCCAGATTGAGCAGTCCAGCGAGTAGTATCAGGGGAGCGAATAACATCCATTTGCCTATGCGAATCAGAGTACGCATCCTAACAGCTCCTTTCCAAAGAGAATAGTTGTTATACGATAATACGTACCTAAGGTTTCAATGCTGGATATGCGACCAGTTGCTCAAACCGAAAGTTAGGTTTACTATATAATAGATAGTGATAGCTGCTGAAGCAGCTTCGTATGTATAGAAAAAGAGCATATAGATATCTTCATAGCCTGATCTCGATATCTGTTCCATCCTAATCTTCATGCTCTATATAAAAAAATAGTTGTCACAACAAATAAATTCCATATATTGTAAATTAGATAATAACAATCATATTATCTTTCTCATCTGCTCCAGAATGGGATTGTCGATTACGAAAGGAAGTCTATATCCATGATTATACTGAAATCAGCCAAAGAAATTGAAGAAATGAAAACAGCGAGCCAGATCGTAGCTGACTGTCATCGTCATCTGGCACAGATGATTGCACCAGGCATTACCACAATGGAGATCAATGATTTTGTGAAAAAGCATATCAAAAAATTGGGTGGTCAGCAGTTCACAAATGGATACAACGGATTTCAATACGAGACCTGTGCCTCGGTCAATGATGTCATTGCTCACGGATTTCCAAGCCGTCAGCCTTTGCAGGAAGGCGATGTACTCAAAATTGATATTGTCGCCGAATATGGCGGTTGGCTGGGCGATTCTGCCTGGTGTTATGCTGTCGGTCAGGTATCCCCTGCTGCCGAGCAGCTGATGCGGGTGACCAGGGAATGTCTGTATATGGGCATCGAACAGGCTGTGTCTGGCAACCGTCTGGGAGATGTGACCTCTGTCATTCAGCAGCATGCCGAGAGTCATGGTTACGGCGTGGTACGCGATCTGCTGGGACACGGCATCGGACGAAATCTTCATGAGCAGCCAAGCTTTGCTCACATCGGGCAAGCCGGCAAAGGACCTCGCCTCAAAGAGGGGATGGTATTTACCATTGAGCCAATGATCAATGAGGGAACGTATCGCATGACTGTCGATCAGGACGGATGGACTGCACGAACAGCTGACGGTACACTGTCTGCCCAGTACGAGCATACCATTGCGATTACGGCTGATGGTCCTATTATTCTCACAGAGCAATAACAAACGGAGAAGCAGCTGTGGAATAATTCCGCAGCTGCTTCTTATATTCCCGAAGGAAACTCAAAATTGTAATTTTTTATTCAAATGAGGTAATTTGCGGTAATAATAATTCAAATCATAAGCATATACCTGTATAGAATTATAAAACCCAAAAACGACTATATCTTTCTATGCTAACGATTGCACTGGATATATATTCCTTCTTTCCCATATCCAATCGAAAAGATATAGGACTAAAGTTTTACAAAACCTTCAAAAATTCGACAAAATTTCCGATGAATAAAATAGATGAATAACTTCGCCGTATGGGTTAATAAACCGATAGAGAAAGAAATAGATTCTTCAATCGTGAATAAATACAGAATACAAAAGTCTATGTAAATGGTGGTGAATAATATGCTGGATAAAATGAATCACTCGCTGACCCGTAATATGGATATTGCGACTGACTACTTTTATGATATAGATGATTTGGGCATTCAATACACGCCGCAGCACAGCATTTTCAAGGTGTGGACACCGGATGCAGTGCGTGTGGATCTGGCCTTGTATAATGAGCCTGGTGAGTATGACCATGAAGGTCTGGTTCATGATCACACCGGTGGTCTGGAGATCCCGATGGAATCGGAAGAAGGCGGCGTATGGGTACTGCATCATGATGGCGATCTGGCCGGCAAATATTATATGTACCGGGCAGAATTCCGAGATGGCAGTGTAGAATATGCTGTGGATCCTTATGCCCGTGCAGTCTCACCGAATGGACAGCGTACTGCTATTGTAGATCTGCGCAAGACGGATCCGGAGGGTTGGGAAAATGATATTCGTCCGCCGATGGCAAGCCTGACGGATGCAGTCATTTATGAATTACATGTACGGGATTTCTCGGTAGATTCCGAAGCGCCGATCCAGCACAAAGGTAAATTTCTTGCTTTTACCGAAACCGGACTATGTGATGAGTATGGCAATAGTATCGGGATAGACCATCTGCGTGAGCTGGGTATTACGCATGTGCATTTGCTTCCGATTGCGGACTTCCAGACAGTCAATGAACTGACTGTGGATGATCCGAATTCCGAACAGGTCAAATATAACTGGGGTTATGACCCGCAGCATTACAATGTACCGGAAGGTGCTTATTCAACCGATCCATGGGATCCGACATCGCGTATCCGTGAATTCAAAAAAGTCGTACAGGCACTGCATGGCGAAGGTATGCGTGTTGTACTGGATGTAGTGTATAATCATACTTTTTCGGTCGACGATGGTCCGTTTGACCGTCTGATTCCGGGCTATTTCTATCGTACCGATGAGCGTGGACAACTGACCAATGGCTCTGGCGTGGGCAATGAGATTGCCACCGAGCGTCCAATGGTTCGCAAATATATCAAGGATTCGCTTCGTTACTGGGCAACGGAATATCATCTGGATGGATTCCGTTTTGACCTGATGGGACTGATCGACACCGAGACAGTTACCCAGCTGACTCAGGAGCTGCGCCGGGATATCGATCCATGCATCCTGATCTATGGCGAGCCGTGGACAGGTGGCTGGTCGCCGCTGCCGCAGCAGACGCTCAAAGGTGCCCAGCGCGGCAAGGGGTTCGCTTTATTTAATGATAACTTCCGCAGTGCAATCAAGGGTGGAAGCGATGATGACACTCGTGGTTTTGCTACTGGTGAATTTGGCAAGGAAGGTGATCTGGTTAAAGGCATCTACGGCTCTATTGGTGACTTTACGGATCATCCAAGCGAGAGTATCAACTATGTAACTGCCCATGACAATCTGAATTTGTGGGATAAAATTGTACGTGTAAGCGGAGCGGAGAAAGAGCTGTCATTCCTGCATATGGACAACGGCAGACTGCCTGATGGACGCGATGTAGCAGCAGCCGTACAAGAAGCGGATCCTTATAAATATATTGATCCTGAGCATGTACTGGATCAAGAGTGGGTACGCCGTTCTATTCTGGCCAATGGTATCGTATTGACCAGCCAGGGGATTCCTTTTATCCACGCAGGCGATGAGCTGCTACGCAGCAAATATGGTGATCATAACAGCTACCGAAGCCCTGACGCGATCAATGCGATCCGCTGGAGCAACAAGCAGCGTTTCCGCCAGGTATTCGATTATTATCAGGGACTGATCCAGCTGCGGATGAGCCATCCGGCATTCCGTATGAGCGACCGCAAGGAAGTGGAAAAAAATCTTCGTGTGCTGCGCAGTGACCAGCAAGTTGTGGCCTTCCAGCTGGGTGAGTATGCGCATGGCGATATATGGCGTCATATTATCGTGATCTATAATTCGGCTACTACCGAACAATCGGTGACTTTGCCGCAATTCAGCCGCCAATGGCAGGTTGTCGTCAATGATCGCGCAGCAGGTGTACATCCACTTGCCTCGGTGCTGGGTGGAGAAGTACTGGTGGCGCCATTATCAATGATGGTCCTGTTCGATGAAGAAGATCAGTACAAGCCTATTCCGGCGAGTCTGGAATGGGAATATACACCAAGCATTATGGAACCCGGTGAAAAGTTGCATCTGAGAGTAGTACCTCGCGATCAGCGGGGACGGATCTATACAGCGGAGCGTGTGCGCTATCAGTCTTCCAATGACAAGGTCGTCTCGGTTCGCTCTGACGGACAAATGAAAGCACTGAGTGAAGGTTCCAGTACGATCTGTGTATCCTGTGGGAATGTAGAGAGCTGCCTGCTGCTGCATGTAGAAACATTGGTGCCGCATATGGTGAATCTGCAAGGAGAACATCAGGTATACATTGGTAAAAGAATGCGCCTCAAAGCAGATGTTCTTGATCAGTACGGACGTCCGATTGCGCGTCCCAAGCTGACCTGGAATTCCAGCGACAAGCGTGTCGCCCGCGTCAACAAAGATGGTGTAGTCCGCGGTATTCACCCGGGCAAGACCAAAATTACCGTTACTTCGGGCAAAGCAACAGCCCAATGGTTTGTAGAAGTTATGCCTTATGTACCTCGCAGTATTGAAGTCGAATACGAACGTCCGAATCAGGATTACCGCGGCTGGAATCTATGGGTATGGGGATCGGTACTCGGTCACCGTCAGGTGGATTTTGAACGTGTAGAGAATGGTCGTGCGATTGCAAATATTCTGATTGCTCCTGATGAGACCAATATCGGATTTATTATCCGGCTCAAGGAATGGCAAGCCAAAGATATTGATACCGATCGTTATATTTTTGTTGATACCAAACAGGATACGATGAAAGTGGTTATCAAGAGCGGCGATCCTGAGTTTGATATTGAACCAACCGGCTGATCAGCATAGAGCCGCCCTGAATAGGGCGGCTTTTTGTCCTTTTGTCGAAGCTGATCCAGTGATCTGGTGCATTGGTTGTGGAAATCATGGACTGTTCCTGTTAAAATCATAACCAACCCGTAAACGTGAATAATGACTTTACCGAAGGAGGAACTCGTTAATGACGATGATTACAACCAGGGATGCGTGCATGGCGAGGACACAATGAGCGATAATCGTAATCGGCTCGGAGTCATTGATATTGGTTCGAACTCCATCCGTCTCATTATCTATGAAGCGGGTAGTGACCGTACCAGCCGTATGGTACACAAGGCCAAAGAAACGGTACGTCTTGGTGTACGCAGGGATGAAAAAGGCAATATGAGTGAGCAGGATATCTGGACAGTGATTCCAATCCTGCACAAATTCAAAGATATTTGCAAAGCCAATAGAGCAACACAGATCCGGGCAGTTGCTACGGCTGCGGTTCGCCAATCGAACAATACACAGGATATCATCGCCCGCTGGGAAGAAGAGACGGGGATTGCTGTGCAAGTATTATCCGGGGAAGAAGAAGCTTATTATGGTTTCTTGGGAGTGACCCGTTCGCTGCCTGCCCATATTCATGAAGGATTCATCGTGGATATTGGAGGCGGCAGTACAGAGATCTCTTATTTCAGGCATGAAGAACTTTTGCATAGTACGTCGCTACCCTGCGGAGCGGTTAATATGACGATGCAAAATGGCGGCCGGGATACATGGAACGAAGAGTCCAGACAGCGTCTAGCTGACAAGATCAGCGGTCAGCTGCAGGACTACCCATGGACAGCGGATCATGCGGGTCTGCCGCTTATCGGTCTGGGTGGCGGTATTCGGGCATTGGCACGCATGGAGAGGGAACGCAGGCATCAGCTCAAACCTGCCGGCGATCCCTTTCCGATCGAAGCGGATACGATCTGTTTTTATGCAGATGCATTGGCAGGGCTCAATCTGGAAGAACGTATTCACCAATTTGATCTAGCTGCAGATCGGGCGGATATTATTGTCGCTGGCACTATGATCCTGAGTACCGTGTTTGAGCATATGCAGTGCTCGGTACTGCTGGCCAGCTGGCGCGGACTCAGCGATGGACTCGCTCATCATACCTTTAATATCGCACAGACGACGCAGCGCCAGATGAATGGTCAATAATAAATGAATAAACTGCAGCCCCTTTTTTATATACTCCGGTATATGAAAAGGGGCTGTTTGACATAGATCAGGAATACGCATAAATACGCGTATACAGGCAGTGTATCGTTTGAAAAATATCGAAAACAGGTTAATAAGGAAAAGATTCATACCTATCACGGTGAGCGGACAGGAGGAAGAAGCGAATGTATTCTCTTTTTGGACTGAGTCATGAAGCGACCTTGCTATTATGGGCACTGATAGCTATTGTCATTTTGATTGTCATGATCGCCAAGTTTAAATGGAATCCTTTTGTTGTACTGCTGATGGCGTCATTATTTCTCGGTTTGATTATCGGGATGAAGCCGCTGGATGTAGTGGATTCCGTACAGAGCGGACTGGGCGGAACACTGGGATCTATCGCTATCGTCATTGGCTTGGGTACAATGCTTGGCAAAATGATGGCGGAGTCCGGTGGAGCCGAGCAGATTGCGACTACACTGATTAACCGGTTTGGCGAAAAGCGTATACCATGGGCGATGCTGATCGTAGGATTGATCGTGGGTATGCCGGTCTTTTTTGAAGTCGGTATTATTCTGCTGATTCCTATTCTGTTCACCGTGATCCGCAAAACTAATATATCACTGCTCAAAATAGGTATACCGATGCTCGCCGGACTGTCGACCGTACATGGTCTACTGCCACCGCATCCTGCACCGATGATTGCTATTGATGCATTCGGTGCCAATATCGGAATGACGATTATGTATGCACTAATTGTCGGTATACCGACTGCCATTATTGCAGGCCCGCTGTTTGGTACATATATCGGTAAGCGGATTGTGGTACATCCTCCACAGGGACTGTCCGAGCAGTTCACTTCCCATCGGACGGATCAGTCTGAACGTTCATTGCCGGGGTTTGGCCTGACGATGCTGACGATTCTCATGCCGGTGATTCTGATGCTAACCGGTTCTATTGTCGAGATTGCTGCGCCGGAGAGCAGCAGTGGTCTGGCGATGTTTTTCCGTTTTCTTGGTAATGAGGTCGTTGCAATGTTTATTGCGACGGTATTCGCCTTTTTCTCCCTTGGATTTGCCCAGGGATTCAGCAAGGAGGAGATCTCCAAGTTCACCAGCGAATGTCTGGCACCGACTGCTTCGATTATTCTGATTATTGGTGGAGGCGGCGCGTTCAAGCAAATACTGATCGATAGCGGCGTAGGGGGAGCCATTGCCAGCGTAGCAACAGCTGCCCATGTGAATGTCGTGGTGTTCGCCTACCTGGTAGCGGCACTGATTCGTGTTGCTACCGGTTCGGCTACTGTCGCCATGACGACCGCAGCCGGCATTGTAGCGCCTGTACTGGCACTGACACCTGGAACCAATGTCGAACTGGTCGTACTCGCTACCGGCGCAGGATCACTGATTCTGTCTCATGTGAACGATGCCGGTTTCTGGATGGTCAAGGAATTCTTCAATATGTCTGTGCCGCAGACACTGAAGTCATGGACAGTAATGGAGACCCTGCTGTCGCTGGTCGCATTTATTATCATTTTCATATTGAATATAATGGTATAGAGACATAGCTGTTCAGATACAGAATTTTGATACGGAAAAATAACCATGAATTTATGACGGAAAGTAGGTAGACGAGTATGAGCGAAGCCAAATTTATGATTGGTGTAGATATGGGAACTACCAGCACCAAAGCAGTCCTATTTGAAGAATCAGGTAAAATCGTCGCCCAAGGCGCTGTGGAATATCCACTGCATACACCCGTTCCGTCAGTAGCCGAGCAGGACCCGGATCAACTGTTTCGTGCGGTGATCGATTCTATTCGCCAGGCGATAGACAAGAGCGGCAGAGGACCGGAAGATATTTTGTTTGTTTCTTTCAGCTCGGCGATGCACAGCATGCTGGTTGTAGATAAAGAAGGCAAGCCGCTGACCCAGTGTATGACCTGGGCGGACAACCGAAGTGCTCCTTATTTCAAACAGCTCAAAAATGAAAAAAAAGGTCACGAACTATATATGCGTACAGGCACACCGATCCATCCCATGTCTCCTTTGACCAAGATTATGTGGATTACGCGGGAGCATCCCGAGATTGCCAGTGCAGCACACAAATATATTTCTATCAAGGAATATGTATTCATGAAGCTGTTTGACGAGTATGTAGCCGATCATTCCATGGCTTCGGCAACCGGACTCATGAATCTGAAGCGGCTGGACTGGGATGAGGAGGCTCTGTCGACAGCAGGTATTACCCGTCAGCATCTGTCGAAGCTGGTGCCAACCACTCATATTATGCATGGATTACATGATACGTATGCCGCAGAGATGGGCTTGAGCTCTACGGTTCCCTTTGTACTAGGAGCCAGTGACGGCGTACTATCTAATCTGGGTGTAGGTGCGATTGATCCGGGCGTTGTCGCTGTAACGATCGGTACGAGTGGAGCGATCCGTACGGTTACTGATAAGCCTGTGACCGATCCCAAAGGCAGATTTTTCTGTTATGCACTAACTGAAGATAAATGGGTTATTGGGGGACCGGTGAATAACGGAGGCATTATTTTCCGCTGGATTCGGGATGAATTCGCTGCTTCCGAAGTGGAAACAGCCAAGCGGCTTGGCCTAAGTGCCTATGACGTGCTAACCCGGATCGCCGAGAAGGTACGTCCGGGTGCAGATGGACTGCTGTTCCATCCGTATCTGTCCGGTGAACGGGCGCCGCTTTGGAACCCGGATGCACGAGGATCATTTTTTGGCCTTGCTCTGCATCACAAAAAAGAGCATATGATTCGCGCTGCTCTGGAAGGCGTACTGTTCAATCTGTATACAGTGATGCTGGCTGTGGAAGAGCAGATTGGCGTTCCTCAGAAAATCCACGCCACCGGCGGATTTGCGCGTTCCGAGCTGTGGCGCCAGATGATGGCCGATATTTTCGATCAACGGGTGATTGTACCGGAAAGTATCGAAAGCTCCTGTCTTGGTGCAGCAGTACTTGGTCTGTATGCGCTGAAGCGAATTGATTCCCTGGATGAAGTATCCAAGATGATCGGTACAACTTACGAGCACAAGCCGTATAAGGAACATGCGGCCATTTACCGGGAGCTGCTGCCTATCTATATTCGTATTTCCCGCAAATTTGCCGAAGATTATGAAGATATCAGTGCTTTCCAGCAGCGCATGCTGGAGAAGGGCATGACGAGCGAGCCTGTAGAAGATTTGTAATGTATTTGCAGCCCGGCCGCCGGATCTGACACAAGAAGATCCGGCGGCCGGGTTATATGTATTGAGTGAAATCGATGCCAAATAAATGAAGAAGGATACGATACATTGGATTATTCGACGTCAATCAACGAAGAGGGTAAAATAGAAGAGAACCTGATCAAACAGTAAGATTCAGCCATCCCAATACAGCGAGAGGAGATTAGAAGATGATTGAATTGATCCCAATGGATAGCAAGCAATATGCGGAGTTTTATCAACTGTCGACGACAGATTATGCTGCCGAGAAAGTAGCAGCCGGAGAATGGAGCGAAGAGGAAGCTATGGATCGGGCTGCCGAATCCTTTCATAAATATCTGCCGAATGGAGCGGATACAGAAGGAGCTTTTATTTACAGTATATTCGAGATAGAGCAGCAGCAAGCTGTAGGACATGTCTGGATGAATATCACCGATACGCCAAAAGGAAAATATGCTTTCCTGTATGATATCCTGATCTACGATGGTCATCAGAACAAAGGGTACGGACAGGAAACCATGAAGGCTCTGGATGAACTTGCGATCCAGCAGAGGGCTATCCGTATTGGACTGCATGTGTTCGGTCATAACCAGCGCGCTCTGCATGTCTATCAAAAGGCCGGATATGTGATCACCGACTATCAGATGTCGAAGACGTTATAATCAGGTCTAAACTGGCAATACAATTACCTTATGTATTGAAATAGAACGGCTATCGATGTGACCAAGACCGTACATACACCAGCTGCTGACAGCACCATGACCGCTGAATAACATCCAAAAAGCTCTGCTAGCATGCCACTGTATCCATACAGGGCATATGCTGCAGAGCTTTTTGAATTATTCACAATTAAGCGTATTACATACGATAAATTAATGCTTCGTACGGACGCAGATGCTTCAGTTCTTCAATCGTATGTTCATCTTCCCGGACGACCGGACGCGAGAACTTGGTATAGTTACCATGCAGCTTGATCATATGGTCTGCCCATTCCACACCTTCGCCGCTCCAGTCAATGTCTACTTCATGATCAGCAAAATTCAGAACGACCAGCCACTTCTCATCTTCCCATTCTCTGATAAAGGCAAAGATCTCTTCGTGCTCTGGCAGCAGCAGTTGAAATGAGCCATAGAACATAATCGGATTCTGTTTGCGCATCTGGATAAGCTGGCGATAATAGTAGAATACCGAATCCGGGTGATTTTCCTGCTCGCTAACACGTTTGCCTTCGATCTGGTCCGCAGGAGGCAGACTCATCCACGGCTCTGCTGTACTAAAGCCTGCGTATTCATTACTGTCATCCCACGGGATTGGAGAGCGTGCCCCATCACGGCTGCGACGATGGATATTGGCAAGTGCCTGTTCAGGAGAGAGGCCATCCTGCAGCGCCTGCTGATAATAAGCCAAGGTGCCGGCATCCCGGTAGTCTTCGATCCGGTCATAGTTGGTATTGCCCAGACCAAGTTCTTCTCCCTGATAGATAAGCGGTGTACCCGGAATCGTATGGAGAAAAGTCGCAATCAGCTTGGCTGCAGTCACTTCATATTCACCGGTGCCAATCAGATCCGGTATAATGCGTGGATGATCATGCGTGCTGAGATAGAGAGCATAACCTCCCTGGCCAAATACACCCGAATACCAGTTATTCACCGATTCTTTTAACTCGCGAATAGACCATTCCCGTGATCCCCATGGGTTTTTGGGATCTTTGCCGATCCGGATCAGATCCATGGCAAGTACCATATTCATTTCTTGTCGTTCGGGAGCGGTATAGCGTACGACTTCCTCCATCGTTACCGAAGGTGCTTCTCCAAGCGTGATGACTTCAGGATACCGGGAGAAGGTCTGCTCATACATTTCCTGCAGAAACTCATGAATCCGCGGTCCATTTTTGTAAAACTCCTGTCCGGGTGGATGAGGTGCATCTGCTGGAGCATCTGGCAGCTCCGGATCTTTGGAGATCATATTAATCGCATCCAGACGGAATCCATCAATGCCTTTGTCCAGCCACCAACGGATCATGGTGTATAGCTCCTGACGCATATTTTCATTTTCCCAATTCAGATCGGGCTGCTTGCGGTCGAACAGATGCAGATAATATTCACCGCTCTGTTCATCACGAGTCCAGGCCGGTTCATTCAGGAAAGACATCCAGTTGTTAGGTTCCTGTCCATCACTTCCCGGTTCCTTCCATATGTAATAATCCCGGTAAGGGCTGTCCTTTGAACTTTGGGCCTGCTGGAACCATGGATGCTCGTCCGACGTATGGTTGATCACCAGATCCATAATTAGTTTGATACCGTTCTCATGAAGTTTGGACAGTAGCTGTTCAAAGTCTTCCATTGTGCCATAACGGGGGTGAATCTGTTGATAATCGCTAATATCATAACCGTTATCTACCATGGGTGATTCACAGATTGGCCCAAGCCAGACAATATCGACGCCCAGCTTAACGAGATAATCGATCTTGGAGATAATGCCCTGCAGGTCTCCCCAGCCATCGCCATTACTATCCTTGAAGCTTTGTGGATAAATCTGATAAATGACGGATTCTTTCCAGGATGGTGCATTCATGTGTCAGCCCTCCGTTAAAGTAATATAAAACGATAAACAAGATATGAAAATAAAGATAGGATTTCTATATTCTTCCTAATGAATGGTTAAACGTAACCATCCTTCATTAAACAGCAAACAACCGGACACACTAAGCGTCCGGTTGGTCCTACAGGCTATATAATCAAATTACAAAAGTAGTACATGTGGTCGTACAGATAACTAGTAGCATCTACAGTCAATCTACTTGTTCGAAGGAGAGATAATGGGCAGCTGCTTGATCATCCGGTAATAGGCATGGCCGCGAATGTGAATCATTCCATCTTCGGCATACCCTAGTCGTTCATACAGTGCTCTGGCTTTGCTATTATCTACATCGACGATTAACAACAGACGGGTGTATTCCTGCTCTGCGGCCAGCTGCTCAAAGCTGGCAATCAGCTGTGACCCTATTCCCTGACCCTGAAAAGAAGGATGAACCGCTATCGAATCCAGATAGTACTCATCTTGATGTGCTTCCGGAATCACATCATCAGTCGGCTGTCCCAGCTGCTGCAGTCGCTCGATAATAGGTGCATCCAGCTGATCAATATCTTTGCCGTGATAAGAAAGTGCGAAGCCTGCTACCTGTCCTTCTTGCTCGGTCACCATTACATTCTCGTAACTAAGCCGATTTCCTGGACTGCGAAAAAGCTGCTCCATTACTTTCATAGCCTGGTCGATCTGTTCGGTGCCTGTCAGTACATAGGCAATATCACCAATGGCATCATAGATCAGGGGGATTACAGCGGATGCATCCTCCGGTCGTGCTTTTCTTATTATCATCATTGTTGGCCTCCTTTAAAAGAACTGTATATTTTGAGTATATCATGTCAATTCCGTATTTGCAGAAAGGGAAAGTCTTTCCAGGAAGACGATAGATTGATCCGGGAAGCTTATTCGGTCTGGCTGTTCGTTTTGCTGAATATTGTGGCAGAATGGCTGGTTCTGTTTAATGAAGATAGAGGGGTATTTAGTATACTTAACGATTGTATGATAGCAAACAGGGTACAGATACGAGTATTCGTGCAGGAATCAGATGATACTGTACCAATCATAGCAGACGGAAGGATGGCGATTGGCAATGGAAACGACTCAAATTCGTACTCAATATGGAGAAGTACAGGGTGTACGGGAGAATGGTGCAGTGATATGGAGAGGGATTCCATATGCCGAACCTCCGGTTGGAGATCTGCGGTTTCATATGCCTCGTCCGCCGCAACCATGGGAAGGTGTACGGGAAGCGACCCGTTTCGGTCCGGTCTGTCCGCAGCCCGGTAATGAACTGGACAATAGCATGTTTGGACCATCCAATGCGCGTCCGGTACAGTCAGAAGATTGTCTGTATCTGAATATATGGGCATCCGACAAATCCACAGAGAAGCGTCCGGTCATGGTATGGATTCATGGAGGAGCCTTCGTGACGGGAGCAGGCAGCCTGCCGATCTACGATGGGACTTCGCTTGCAGTAAATGGAGATATGATCGTGGTAACAATTAATTATCGTCTTGGACCACTCGGCTTTTTGGATCTGTCTTCATATGGCAATGCATATGCAGCCAATCTTGGACTGCTCGATCAGATCGCAGCACTGGAATGGGTACGCAGCAATATTGCAGCTTTTGGCGGAGATCCCGAGAAGGTTACCATATTTGGCGAATCCGCAGGGGCGATGAGCATAGGTGCTCTGCTGGCGATGCCGTCAGCCAAAGGATTGTTCCGCGCAGCCATTATGCAGAGCGGCGCATCACAGGTTCTGCCACCGGAAGCGGCCAAGCGAATCGCGGACGGTTATCTGCGGGAACTGGGAGCAAGTCCGGATGATCTGTCGGTTCTGCATTCGGCATCTACAGCAGAATTGCTGCAGGCAGCAGAGCGACTGCGGCAGTCCGGACAGGAAAATATTCTATCCTTGCTGTTCCAGCCAGTGATCCATCCGCAGACACTGCCGGTAGAGCCGGTAGTCGCGATCGAGAATGGTGCAGCCAAGGACATTGCACTCATTATCGGTACCAATCAGGATGAAGGTTCATTATTCATCAATCAATCTTCGCAAATCCTGCCACGCGAGCAGGTCAGCGGGGCACTGGAAATGATGACCGGACTCAATGGAGATCATTTGGTTGACCAGTATCCGATGACAGTGCAAGGACAGGCGCAGATTATGACGGATCTGTTCTTCTGGCGTTCTGCGGTTCGGTATGCGCAGGCACAGATCGCTCATGGCCCGGTATGGATGTACCGGTTTGACTGGAGTCAGCCTGGTCATCCATGGCTTGGAACGGCTACTCATGCAGCGGAAATTGCTTTTGTATTTAACAATCTGCCGCTGCTGAGACATATCGGTGTACAGCCGGATGAATTGACTACCAATCTGGCTGTACAGATGCAAAAAGCATGGATTACATTTGCCCATACAACGACACCGGCGACGATGGAGATTCCATGGGGCGATTACAAAAAGCATGATCGCACTACGATCATATTTGACCGTCAGATCAATCTGGTAGAAGATCCGGATCATGACAAGCGGGTACAGTTGATCGGAGACTAAGCCTGCAGGATATGAAATATAAAGTAGAAAAAGCGAAGCGGAATCCCCGTTTCGCTTTTTTTATTTCCAAAGAGCGGGGAACTTACATAAATGTGCAGATAGCTAACGAATTATTAAGCAGTAAGTGCTATATAATTAAAGGCTGCATCTGCCGATAACTATTATATTTCACAGATATCTGCTCTACATAATGCAAGACTATCTGACTAGACATTAAATAGCAGGTATACATAAACGGAGGGGTACTATTGTTAATCCATATTTTTGATCTCAAGCAGGGAGACACGCTGCTTGCAGATGCATTTAACCGTCAGGGCGTTCCTCTCTTAAAACAAGGAACTCAACTGACCGATGAAGATATTACGCTGCTTACGCGTCATCAGCTCGATTATGTGGATGTTGCTTCCTCGCAGGGAACAGCAGCATTTACCGAACGGGATACAGAGCATGACCTGATCGGACTGCCAGCCGGTCTCAAGGAAAGTGTAGAACAGTCTCTGCAGGCGTACCAGTCTCTGTTTCTGGAAGCGCTGACCAAGGGCAAATTCAGTGCCGAACTGGCAGATCATCTGATGGAGCCGCTGCTGTTGAATTTGAATGGGCAAAATGATATTGTCTCCCTGCTCTTGATGCTGGAAGCCGAAGATGATCATATCTACAGCCATTCACTAAAAGTTGGTCTGCTCAGTTATTACATTGCTGACTGGCTTGGTTACTCTGAAGAAGAATGTTACCGGATCAGCCGCGCCGGCTATCTGCATGATATCGGCAAAAGCCGTCTTCCTTCTATTATACGTTCCGACCGCGAGAGCATGAACGAATCGGAACGCAAAGAGCTGAAAAAGCATACCCAGTACGGTTACGACCTGATTATGGAATCCCTGAACGACAAAACTACCGCACTCGTCGCGCTTCAGCATCATGAGCGTAACGATGGTACCGGTTATCCGCAGCGCCTTTACAAAAATGGAATTCATGCGTATACCCGGATTGTATCGGTAGCCGATGTATTTGTGAATATGACTTCTGCCAGCAGCGATGGCAGCAAGCAGGGACTGGTGACTATCTTGCAGAACATCCATGAACTTGGATTTTCCAAACTGCATGAGAAACCGGTACAGGCATTGATTCATCATATGTCTCCCAACCTGGTCGGCAAAAAAGTCCAGTTGGATAACGGCGAAAATGGCATGATCGTGCTCGCCAACCAGACTGATATGTTCCGTCCGCTTATTCAGACAGACAAGCAATTTATCGACCTGTCCAAAGAACGCAAGATTCGCATCAGCAAAGTATTTATTTAAACCGCTAAATTAATATTCTCGTTAAGTATGTAATCAAACGTTCTCCATCAGGATACGATTCACCCTATTGTAATCTATCCATAGTATTTCAGATCACCCGGAAGAAATAGTTGGCACCATGTATTTGATGCCGATTGGTTCTTCCGGCTTTTTGTATTGAAATACAGATGTATACGCAGTTAGCGGAAATAACAGACTCTGCAAATGTATTCACATGGTCTGTTACATTGCGGAACCTGTCTCCCTGCGCTACTATGCATATAAGGGTGAAAGCTGGAAGATGCTAACAGATTTATTTCCAGAAAGCGCCCCGAAGGGAGACGATGGATATGACCGACAAAAGAAATGTACAGGCAGAAGATTTATATCAGTTTCAATGGACAGAACAACCGGCAGCCTCTCCGTCAGGCGAGTGGGTCGTCTATGTAAGTCGGCAGGTTAATGACAAACGTGACGGGTACTACTCCCATCTGCGTATGATCCGGCAGGATGGAAGCGGAGATTATCGATTTACATCAGGAGAGAGAGATCACTCACCCGCATGGTCACCGGATGGTCGCAAGTTGGCTTTCCTGCGTAAAAAGGATGATCATACCCAGGTATGGATGATAGCCGCAGATGGAGGAGAAGCTTATGCAGCGACGGATCTGAAGCATGGCGTTGCTTCATTCGCATGGTCACCCAATGGCAGTTGGCTGCTCTTGCTGGCAGAAGAGAACAAAGAAGAGCATCTATCAACAGAAAATACCAAAGTAGAACAAAACAAGTCCTCTGACTCGGCATCCTCCAAATCATCTGCCAGTAAAAAGGCAGTCATTATCGATCGAATTACATACAAGTCCGATGGTGGAGGCCTCTGGCAGGGACGTCGTACGCATCTGTATCTGCATTCATTGGTTGATGATTCTGGACGCTGGCTGACAACAGGTGATTATGATGTGCAAAGCTATGTCTGGTCACCGGATAGCACCCAGATAGCTTTTACTGCCCATATTCCATCTGCAGATGAAGCAGATCCCGATTTTGTACTGACCAATGATTTGTATACGCTTCCTATTCAGGGAGAGGGATTGCACCGCTGGACACAAAATGACTATGGAATCGTCTCACTGGCATGGTCACCGGACGGTCAACAGATCGCTTTTATTGCAAGTGATCAGTCCTATCATAATGCCACGTTGACCCGGCTGTATCAGCTGACGTTGCCGGATGGTACTATTTCCTGTCTGTGTCAGGATTCCGATATGCTAATTGGCAATTACCTGGTTGGAGATAGCGGTATATCGTCAACGGCAGAACCGGTATTCAGCGCAGATGGCCAGCTGATTTATACGCTGCTGTCCGAACGTGGAGCGGTTCAGCTGATTGCAACGGCGGTAGATGGTTCGGGACATCAGGTAATACTGGATGGCCAGCGGAATATTCATTCCTTTACCCTGACAGCGGATGAACATGTGGTGTTCGTCGCTGCGGACAGTCTGCAGCCGGGTGAGCTATTCCTTCGCGATACGGCTCAGCTGCAGGAACAGCAGCTTACTCACTGGAATGACGAACTGTTGTCAGGGCTTCGGCTCAGTGTCCCGCAGGAGCTTGAGCTTACGGCCGTGGATGGTCGTCCGCTGCAGGCATGGCTGATGCCTCCGGTTCAGGAATATGACGCCGATAACCGTGCGCCTGCTGTTTTGGAGATTCACGGCGGACCGCATATGATGTACGGATTTACATTTATGCACGAATTCCAGCTGCTTACTTCACAAGGATATGCCGTAATATTCACCAATCCCCGTGGTAGTCAGGGATACGGTCAGCAATTTGTAAATGCTTGCCGGGGTGACTATGGTGGTGGTGATTATCGTGATCTGATGGAAGTGACCGATTATGTACTGGAACATTATGACTGGATCGACAAAGACCGGCTCGGTGTAACTGGCGGTAGCTATGGTGGGTTTATGACCAACTGGATCGTCGGACATACCGACCGCTTCAAGGCTGCTGTCACCCAGCGCTCGATCTCCAACTGGATTTCCTTTTACGGCGTGAGTGATATCGGCTTTTACTTTACCGAAGATCAGATTGGCGGTACACCGTGGCAGCAGCTGGAGACGCTATGGAAGCATTCGCCGCTGGCTTATGTGGAGAATGTGAAGACGCCTATTCTGATTCTGCATGGCGAACAGGATCTGCGCTGCCCGATTGAGCAAGCCGAGCAGTGGTTTACAGGACTCAAGCGGCTCGGTGCCGTAACACGCCTCGTGCGCTTCCCGGATGCCGATCATAATCTATCGCGCAATGGACATCCTCAGCTGCGAATCCAGCGTCTGGAACAGATTGCGGGCTGGTTTGAGCAGTATCTATAGAATCTATTTGCAAATGGAGCTGATGAGCTATTGATGTATAGAGACGGAGAGGTATGCATACGCCCGATGGAACAACAGGATATGTATCGCCTCTGGGAAATCGGTTATCAGGAAGCAGCACCCGAATGGAAAAAGTGGGATGCTCCTTATTATGAGCATATTCCACTCACCTATGAGCAGTTCTGTGCGGGAGAGCAAGAAATGCTGCTGCAAAGGCCGGATCGTTGGGGTATTGAAGTCAGTGGAGAGCTGGTAGGAATGATCAGTTACTACTGGGAGCATGAGGCATCACTGTGGCTGGAGATGGGCATTGTGATATTCGTTCCTTCCTACTGGAGCGGAGGCTATGGTACGCGTGCAATTCGAATGTGGATGAATCATCTGTTTACGACGATGCCGCTGGTGCGGGTTGGCTATACGACCTGGTCAGGCAATGAGCGGATGATTGGCGTAGGTTACAAGCTGGGGATGACGATGGAAGCGCGTCTGCGCAAAGTCCGTTTGTACAATGGAGTATATTACGATTCGATTCGCATGGGTATTCTGCGTGAAGAGTGGGAAAGTCATACCGGGTCTCCACATCAGGAAGTGGAACAGGTCAGGTCTGTGCCGGAGTAGATATTTGAATAGTCAAAAGGAAGCGATATATAATAGTCCAGCTATAAAATCAAAGAACCCGAAGCGGTCCAACAGCCGCTTACGGGTTCTTTGATTTTATGAAATGATCTATCGTTATGATTGAGGTGTGTTCTCGCTTGATGCTGTATCGGCGGTGCCTTCTCCGGCTGCAGGATCAGCATCTGCTACAGGCTGACTCATTTGAGGATGCTTTTGCAGATAATCCAGCGCATTGTAGATCATGACTGCCGCTTCCGCACGGGTGATTTTTTCCTTGGGTGCAAAGTTGCCTTTGGCATCCAGTTTATTGATATTCATTGCCAATGAACGCTGTACTGCTCCCTGGTAGGAAGGGTTGAGCTTGGCATCGTCATTGATCGTAACCGGTTTGATATTGATCATCGGCAGATTGCCTGCTTTTTGCATGGATGCCATCAGATAATTGGTGAATTGCTCACGGGTCAGCTCGGCTGCAGGATCAATCGAGCGTGGAACTTCCACTCCATTTACAGCAGCGATAATAAATGCATCCGAATACCATGCTCCATCTTTGACCTTGGTATAAGAGTCGCTGGCTTGTGGTGCCTTGATAAATGTATATTGTGCCAGACTCAACTGGAAGCTGTTCACCAGCATCTGGATGCCCTGAGCGGCATTTAATGTCTGATTCGGTTTGAACTCGGTAGCTGTTACTCCACTGACAAACCCACGATCTTTGAGAGATTCGATCTTTTGTTGTCCCTGCACATTACGAATATCCGTAAAAGTACCCTCTGCTGCCAGTGCCTGTCCGCTAATTGAAAGTGTCAGCACCGAAGCTGTCAGAAGAGACAACCATTTAGGCTGTATTCCCATTTCCTATTCCCCTCTCCAGACTATATTTTGGTCATTCCTACTCCTACAGACGTGACTACTTCCTATTAGGTTGCAGTTTCGATACCTTTAATTATTTATTGTTAAAATAAGTATCACCTAATCATGACTGCTTTTTTCGACATATGTAGGTCTTTGGTTTTAGTTATAGTCAAATAATGACAAAATTAATCCTAAGTAAGGTTGAGAGATTTTTGACGAAACCAGGACTGCTGAATCATTTATGAAATACTGCCAAAAACGGGACTATTTAATGTTTTCAATAGGAAGAATAGAGGGTATAACTTAATTAACTAAAGTATCACGTAGGAAACAATAGGAACCCACTAGGAAGTCACTTCCTATTCCGGATAAACGAAACTTAAACCACTATCATAAAGGAGCGTGAAAGGTTATGAACATCAACTTAAGCGTATATCAAGCAACTCCCTACAATCATCAGCAATTCAGACCACAAGCGGCAACTATGACAGCGGACAACACCAGTGTAAATACTGGCGGACAAAGTTTCCAAGAACTGCTGAATGCTCAAATGGCAGCTACTACAAGTGTAACTACGTACAGAAGACGTTAATAGGATCACCATTTCATTAGCAACCGTCATCTTTATTTATAGGGTGGACGGAATATAAATAACAGACTTTCCAGGACCACACATAAGCAGCAAAGTCTTGAAGCATTCTATTTAACGTTAATGATTATGTACGGTTATGGAGAGAATCCATGAAGTACTAAGGTGAACTACATATCAGGGCATGTTCCGATCCGGAGCATGCCCATTATTATGTCTACAAGAGAAATCGCTTTCATTACTAAAAAGAGGTATGATAAAAGAGGTAAAGACAGCAACTTCATTTCCGGGAGGTATTCGAGTATGGCTTTAATGCAATGCAATTTCTATTCAGAGGTACTGGGCTTATCGACTTCCATGAACGTTATTATTCCCCAGGAGACGCATACCCAGATCGGTATGGAAGGTCATGCTACCAGTGGCAATCATCCTGTACTATATCTGCTGCATGGGTTATCGGATGATCATACGATCTGGCTGCGCCGCACATCAATAGAACGTTATGCAGCAGCCTATGGGCTGGCAATTGTTATGCCCAATGTACATCGCAGCTTTTATACGGATATGCAGCAGGGTGGCAAATACTTTACATTCGTCAGTGAAGAACTTCCTCGGCTCGCAGAATCCTTTTTCCATCTCTCTAATCGCCGTGAAGATCGTTTCGTAGCTGGCCTGTCTATGGGAGGCTATGGAGCGCTCAAGCTGGGTATGAGCCTGCCAGAGCGTTATGCAGCGGCAGCCAGTTTGTCCGGAGCAACCGATATTACATCTATGTACACTCGTAGTGATGAGGATTATGAGGCTGAAGTACGGCGAATCTTTGGCTCGCCGGAAGAAGCCAGAGGTTCGAATAATGATCTGTTCCATCTTGCACAGAACCTGGCATCGACCAAAGACACTGCAGCATTGCCGCAGTTGTACCAGTGCTGTGGCACCGAAGATTTTCTCTATGAAGATAATATCCGCTTCCGGGATCATATGAGAGAGCTGGATATCCCGCTGACTTACGAAGAAGAACCGGGAGAACATGAGTGGGGCTATTGGGATACCAAGATTCAGCGTGTGCTGGAGTGGCTGCCGCTGTCTCGCTAGGAGAGAGGGCTAATTCAATGGATGCAGAGCGTCGAACAGGCTCTCTGAGCGTCATCTATCATCTATATGCAAGCTAGTAGTATTATCCACTCCAATCCTGTACGGCTACATTCTTCAGACAAGAATCAAGCAAAATATAATATCAATATCCAGCAAAAAGCAGCCCTGTCATCCATAATAGGGCTGCTTTTTGCTGGATATTAGTACAGTATACAACAGAATTACGCTTTGTCCGGTTCCTGAACGAGCACGCGATGTGTAGGATAGGCCAGCTTGGCTTCTTCTTCATGAAGAATCTGCATCACCAGCAGATTCAGCTTTTGCCGATATTCCAGATTATCTCCCCATGCAGGAGATTTGGTAAAACATTGTACCATGATTCCCAGGCTGCTTTCGTAGAACTCATTGAATTTGACCATAACAGATCCTGGAGCAACAGCTTCGTCATTCTCCAGATGCTCGGTCAGCCGATCGACGATTCGTTCAATGCGGTCTCCCGGTGTCTGCAAGGAGAGCTTGATATTGAAAAATATTTTGCGTTTGCCCATTTGGCTGCCGTTCGTAATCGCCGATGACGCCAGCTTGGAATTTGGAACGATAACCAGCGCATCGGTAAATGTACGTATTTTGGAACTACGGAATGTAATATCTTCGACGATGCCTTCTATATCTGGTGTAGAGATCCAGTCTCCTTTGGAAAAAGGTTTCTCCAGAATAATCACAATCCCTGCGATAATATTGCTGAGTGATTCCTGGGCAGCCAGCGATATGGCGAGTGTACCCAGACCCATACCAGCGACTACACCATTAATGCTGAATCCCCATTCGGCACCAATACTGGTCACTGCCAGTACAACAACGATAAACCGGATCAATTTGGACAGGAAAGGAATGATCATGCTCGAAGAATCGAGACCGAACTTTTTGCCTACACTTTCCAATAGAATGGAGGAGGCGGCAGACACATTGTAGAACCCCCAACCCAGCAGGATCACACTGATACTGCGGTAGATCCGATTGATATCGATCACAAAGCTCCACTGTTCATGCATAAAGTAACGCAGTGCTGCGTATGTACCGATCAGAATAAAGAAATACTGCAGCGGCTTCTCAAATGCCTCTGCCCAGCGAATTAGCGCCGGATGTTCTTTGAATCGTCCAATTACAAATGCAAACAAATACCGGGTAAACAGCTTACGGAACAGTAAAAATAGAATCAAAATGATGATGGATACGAACAGATCGATCCAGCGTACATTGTAATACCATTGTATCAAGCCATCAATAAAGTACATATTCACCATCCTTGTTATATAAATTGTATCTTTAATGATTACCCTTTTCGTAACGCTGCGATTGATAATTTGGAGGGGGAAATTCATACCAGTCTTTTCACACAGCAAAAAGCCCGCTCTGCAAAAGAGCGGGCTTTTCTACGGGGAACGTTAATGTTCCGTAATCATCTATCCGATTAGTTAGCTACGCGTACGACGCATAGAACGGAAGATCATGCTTGCGATGAATACCAGTACCACGGCACCGATAATCGATTGAATAACGAAGAATCCACCGATTTCCGGACCCCAGTGACCCAGCAGCATGTTACCCAACCAACCACCGATGAAACCTGCGATAATATTACCAATGATACCACCCGGAATATCGCGGCCTACGATCATACCCGCGATCCAACCAATAATACCACCTACGATTAATGACCAAATGAATCCCATAATGTTTTCCTCCTAATATAAATAAGTATCTTTATTAAGATATTCGAATAATTTTTCAAGATAACTTAGGATATCCGTGAAGCTAGTAAGTTAGTTTGGAAAATGTATTCGATTATCTCTTCACGTCTATTTATTAACCACTGATAACCAATTTAAACCGTATGTTAAAAATTTAATAAATAAATGGGTTGGCAAGCCACCTGGCAAAGCACAAAAAAGCCTGCACCAGCAAGGGCGCAGGCTTGATAAAACCTGATTTATTTAATATTTCCGTTCGCTTTGAGACGCTTGGCAATCTCGGCAAAATCTTCCTGGGAAATGCCCGGTGCGAACTCTTCTTCCACTTCCGGATACTCGGGTACAGGAACACCTTCAGGGAATCCATGGATGACTTCCAGTGGTAATCCATCTTCCGGATGGGTACCTTTCCAGATCTGATCAATGGCTTTGAAGTCTTCAGTACTGTGAGTATACAGCTTGGTGTGAACACCTTTGTCCTCGTATTTACGTGCTTCATTGAATGCTTTGTTGCTCAATGAAGGAACAGGTACAAGTTTGGTAACATCTACGCCGGTAGCCATTTGCAGAGCTTTGGCATACGCCACAACGTGCACACCACCACGAACCAGCAGGAAGCCTACGACTTCGCGTGCTGCTGGATGATCTGTCATTTCATAGACTTTCATCTTATGTGTTCTGGCACCACACTCCAGGAAGAAGTTGTGCAGCAGATCCTCTACCAGATTACCACTGTTGAACACATTGTCGCCTGTCCATGGTCTGCCCATCGAATCACGCGGCATAGCTCCCTGGGCACCAGCGAGGTATGGATAGCTGAGCCTTGCATTTTTCACTGAATCAAGAGGAGTATCGTCTGGTTCCTTGTAGGACGTGGAGCCGGACTGAATCTTGTTAATTCCGTGCGCGACAAGCTCCACATGCCCCAGTTCTTCGGCAGTAATACTCGTTACCAGATCGTAGAACGGCTTGAGCTTGGTCTTGTTACGGAAATTAAAAGACTGGTACAGATAATTGTTCAGAGTCGACATCTCACCGAATTTGCCGCCCAGCAGTTCCTGTACAGCAGCAGCTGCATTAGGGTCGGGACGGTCCACATCCGGGATTTCAATCATAATCTGGTCAAGACGTGTGAACATAATCATACCTCCAATATTCAGTTGTTTTGACTTTTTCCTTCAATATCATATTGCAAAAAACTATATTGATGAAAATAAAGCCTATACTACCAATACCCTAATTTATCCACTACAAACGTTAAAGGGACGAAATACCATAATCTTCATTTAACGTTCACAATATAAATGAAATGTGGAAAAATATATGTTAAAGGAAATGCTTGTCCACACCGTTCCATCATCAAGCTCGAAATAGTGAAAAAGAGTAGGATACATGCATATTATCATCATGTGGATGTATATTATGCAGAGGGTGAAGCAAAGTGGTTTGAATCCACTTATCGTAATTATTTTGGGAAAAATGTATAATATGTAAACGGTATCTGTGCATGCAAGGGCACAGACAAGATCACGATAGAGATGTGGGATGAAACGATGGATCATGAGAAACAGCGGCTCAGCATCGAGACCGCCCGGTTATATTATTTGTCGGATTACAGTCAGCAGGAGATTGCCTCAAGACTGGGAGTATCCCGGCCGACGGTATCCCGCCTGCTGCAGTATGCCAAGGAAAAAGGTTACGTGCGGATCAATATCGTCGATCCGCTGGAAGATCTGGATGAGCTCGCCGAGCAGCTCAAACGCAAGTACAAGCTGGATACCGTGCATGTATGCTATTCTCCAGTCAATGAATACAAGGAGATCCAGAAGCATATCAGCAAGCGGGCTGCGGACTATCTGTATGAGATTGTGCAGGATTCGGATATTATCGGTGTAACCTGGGGAACGACCATGTATTCGGTAGCCCGGCAGCTGGAACAGAAGCAGGTACGCGGCGTAGAAGTCGTTCAGCTCAAAGGCGGTGTCAGTCACTCCCATGTGAATACGTACGCAGCCGAGACAGTCAATCTGTTCGCCGAAGCCTATCACACGAGTGCACGCTATCTTCCTTTGCCAGTAATTTTCGATAATATTGAAGTGAAGCGTATGGTTGAGGAAGATCGTCATATCCAGCGCATTATTGAACTGGGCCGTCAGGCGAATATTGCCATGTTTACCGTGGGGACAGTCAAGGAAGATGCCTTGCTATTCCGGCTGGGCTATTTTAACAAAGAAGAACAGCAGCTGCTGCAGCGAACCGGTGTAGGCGATATCTGTTCACGTTTCTTCGATAAGGACGGTAATATCTGCAGTCCCGCGATCAATGATCGGACGGTAGGGATCGATCTGCCTGATCTGCGCAAAAAGGAAAAATCGATTCTGGTTACCGGCGGCCAGCGCAAGATCGAAGCAATCGAAGCGGCTTTGGTAGGGAAATATGCGAATATTCTGGTTACCGACCAGTTTACTGCCCAGGCGCTGCTGACTGGTACATAAGGCGGTATGGAGATCAAGTGAGACCTAAGCGAGTCACGATCTCAGACCCCTATCCCTGGAATGGGAAGATGCTAATGTGTTGATCCCGTATATATTGTTTTTCGAATACAGCATGGAAACTGGAACTTACCAGCATCCATGCTTTTTTTATCTGAATTTTACAATGTAAAATCTTAATCATTGTATTGACAATAGTTGCGGACTAAACTAATATTGGTTCGAGTTCGAACTAATGTAATCGTTCATGCACATTCGAAACATTGCACCGGAAAGGAAGTAATTATTGCTCATGGATTCCCAATCGGTACCTTCCAGCGAGACGATGGATAGTCCTGCCCATATCGTCAAAGTGCTCTACATTATGATCCGGCGCGAGATTGAGGCGGTACTTCGTCCGCTCGGTTTGACGCCCCAACAGGGACAGGCGCTGCATGCTTTATCCCAATCACCGGGGCTGACCAATACAGAACTGGAGCATCAGCTGATGATCGAGAAATCAAGCGTTACCAGCCTGATGAACGGCATGGAGAAAAAAGGCTGGATCACCCGCCGCAGCCATCCGGAAGATGCACGGATGCGTCAGAATGAATTAACCGAGGCTGGACAGCAGATGAATCGATCCGCTTATGCTGCAGTAGAAGAGGTCAAACTGCGCTCACGTAATGCGCTGACAGACGAGGAGCTTCGGCAGCTTACCGGATTGCTATCCAAGTTGCACCAGGTTTATCGGCAGTCTTGAGAGTGTTATAGCACTTTCTATGGTCTACCAAGCAAGCTTGTTTCATACATTTCATATTTTGAATTATAGAAAGGAATCTATCCCCTCATGAATCAGGAACAACAGGTTTACCCGAACGGCGATAAATTGATGCGGGTGCTTGCTTTTACACTGGTATTTTCCGTGATGAACGCCTCTATGTTCAATGTGGTTATGCCGATCATCAGCCAGGAATTCCATATCGGTGCATCCGAAGTCAGCTGGCTGCTGACCGCCTATATGATCGTCTATGCTGTCGGCTCCGTCACTTACGGCAAGCTGGCGGATAAATATCGTCTCAAGGATCTGCTTACATTTGGTCTGATCTTCTTCGCACTCGGTTCAATCGTCGGTCTGACGGCTACGCATTTCTGGATGATGATTCTGGGTCGCGTGCTTCAGGCAGCAGGAGCGGCTGTTATTCCTGCTACTGCTATGATTGTCCCGGTTCGTTACTTCCCGCAGGAAAAGCGCGGTGCAGCGCTCGGCATGACAGCGGTCGGTCTGGCACTCGGTACCGCGATTGCTCCGATTGTAGCGGGTCTCGTGACCAGCTTTGCCAGCTGGCGCTTTCTGTTCCTGCTGTCTATTCTGCCGCTGATTGCCCTGCCCTTTTTCCGTAAATACCTGGACGACGCCAGAGGCACCGCACAGAAGATTGATTTTCTCGGCGGTGGACTGCTCGGGGGTACGGTAGCCTTACTGCTGCTCTCCATTTCGCAGAGCAACTGGATCAGTCTGGTAGTCGGCGTTATTTTGCTCGTGCTGTTCATTATTCGTATCCGCACAGCCAAAGAGCCATTTATCCAGCCTCAGCTGTTCCGCAATCGTCAGTATTCGTTCAGTCTGTTTATCGCATTTCTGGCGACAGGTATGAGCTTTGGATTGCCGTTCCTGACACCACAGTTTCTGTCCAGTCTGAATGGATTGTCGCCTGCCATTATCGGTCTGATTATGTTCCCGGCAGCGATCTGCTCTGCGATTCTGGGACGTCAGGGTGGACGACTAGCTGACCGCAAAGGCAATTCGTATCTGGTCTATATGGCTACGACGCTGATCTTTATCTGCTTTGTTACCTTGTCGATTATGGTGGGGATCTCGCCGTATGTGGTATTGTTCCTGCTGATCTTTGGTAATGTAGGTCAGACCTTTATGCAGATTGCCATGTCCAATACAATCTCCCGTACATTGACCAAGGATCAGGTAGGGGTAGGAATGGGTATGTTCTCCCTGCTGAACTTTATCGCAGGTGCGATGGCGACGAGTATTATTGGTAAAGTCATTGATAGCGATGCGCGCGGGTTCCATCTGAATCCTGCCGCATTGTTCAGCGAGGCATACACATTCAGTAATATCTTCTCCGGATTGGCATTGCTGGTTGTACTCGTAATTGTGCTGTATACCGTGCAATCAAGATGGACAGCAGGGCAAGCCAAGTAAACGGATATAAGGATATGTTTTTACAACAAAGAAAAGACAGCCCGGTAATGCGGCTGTCTTTTCTTTGTATTTCTCTGAGAGCGGCTTATTAATTGCTTGTGTATTTAACCCAGTCATATTCGGCGTATAACGGATTGGCCCCATTGTAGGAACCCAGCCACTCGTCCACACCTTTGCCATTCCACAGATTCATCATGATTTTGCCGGGATTGCTTGGAATATTGGTTGTGGCAGTGTGCTTCAGTACGCCATCTACATACCATTTGATCGAATTGGGCTGCCAGTCAAATGCATACGTATGGAAACCGGCAGAAGCATCAAATCCAAGGTTGATCACTTTCTCGTGGTTGCCTACGCCATTGGTATAGTAGTTGAACTGTACCTTGGTGGTATCTTTACCCAGAAATTCGATATCGATCTCATCCCACGGTGCGCCATCGGAAGGTCCGGTGTAAGTAAAGAAGGAAGAGACAATACCTGTGTTTTTGGCAGGTTTCATGCTTACTTCATACAGACCATATCTGTATTTGTTGGTAGAACGGTATTCTGCGCAATCGAATTTGTTGGTCGCCGAGCTGGTCAGACCGAGCTT